>Ga0209829_10000334_pt1 | contig 44291 bp, 40 predicted proteins | sample C_140205_EF_Meta_FD_187311 | JGI IMG/M metagenome (GOLD analysis project Ga0209829, IMG submission 187311) | Freshwater microbial communities from Lake Croche, Canada to study carbon cycling - C_140205_EF_MetaG (SPAdes) (version 2) | ecosystem: Environmental > Aquatic > Freshwater > Lake...
GTTCCCGCTGAGAGTGAATGGAGAAGAGGAGGGGAGAGATTTCGAACAGAAGCGCAGAGGAGCTGAGATAAAGACTAATGAGGTAGTTTTCTGATCTTATTGATTACAATGCGTAAGAAGTATTTCCAATCACCACAGATATCCGCCTTTTACAAATGACTCTTCGTTTTTCGGATGCCGCCGGGGATGATTGCCGAGTGCCTCAAATTTCCTGGGGAACCGCTGATTAAATTCCATGAAGGCCGCTGAAGAGCCGTGACTGATTTTTGAAGAAGCGAGTGCTGGGCGTTATCCTCTGCGGTCTTGCCCGAGCGAGCAACGCCGCAAAAATCGACAACTGACTTCAGCCCATCGGGTTGTGGGGATCCTAGCCAAAGGCCACAAAGCCTTTGGCTTCGTGCCGTTGCACGGAGGGCAATTTGTTGGCTTGGCACTTTGCTAGTCCGGCCGTTGTTTTCCATTCGCCACGGCTTTCCACCACGGCCTCTATGCGATCGAATCAGCGATTACCTAGAGCAGAACGATCCGGTTGCGTCCTTCCATCTTGGCGCGCAGCATCGCCTGATCGGCTAGCTTGATCAGCGCTTCGGGGGTTGGGTTAGGGCAGCTTCTCGTCGTGGCGATGCCGATGCTTAGGGTAATCTGTTCATGAAGAGTCAGTCTCATTTCCTCAATCTCCATCTTTTCCACGCTCTCCTTCACCTTGTTGGCCATTATCACGGCCTCCTCCTCATTCGTCTCCGGCAAGACCATCACAAACTCCTCTCCCCCCCATCGGCAGCAATAATCTAGGGGGCGTCTGGAGAAGTTGGCGATGCATTGGGCCACATTCCGAAGGACCCTGTCGCCCAGATCGTGCCCGTTGAGATCGTTGAAGGACTTGAAGTGATCAATATCGATAAAGAGCACGCTCAGCGGAGTATTCATGCGGAGGGCTTGTGGAAGCAGACGGGAAAGCTCCTCCTCCAGAGCCCGTCGGTTCTTGAGGCCCGTGTTGAAATCCGTTATCGAATCCAAGAGGGCCTTCTCGAGGTTTTCGGATTGTCTCCTGAGTCCAGCAAACAGCAGGACGATGAGAACGATCGTTATCAGGGTGAAAAGGAAGAGGCGGAAGTTTTGTTTGAAAAACAGTGAGAGGATTTGCCGCTCCGGAATTAGAACCGATGTCGACAGTCCGTAGGAATCCAGTGGCAGGGTGATCACACAGGTTGCACCTTCATGATCCGCCCCGCTGAGACGATACGGTTCCTCCACTCCTTGGTGTGCAGACTCCTTTGGAACAAGACCACTCTTGCCTACGAGGTAGGGATTGGCCGCATCAGGTAGGGGAAAGAGAGGGTATTGGAAGACAACGTTCCCATCGGGCAGTTGAACGATCAGCCTCTCCTTGGGATCATTCAGGATGGGCTTTAATTCAGTTTCGATCTTTTGTGCATCAAGTTGCAGTGCGAGGACCCCAAGAAGCCGATTTCTGGAATCCCTCATCGGAATGGCTGCGTGGAGGACCGGTTTTCCAGAGCCCTGGGCACCCGGGGCAAGACGCAGGTCGCCGACTGTGAATTGTTTGACGGGGTTATCTCGGAGAACCTTGAAGAAGTAGTGATCCGAGAAATTAAGCCTCTGGGGAGATGGTTCTCCGCTTTGAGCAATCAACTGCCCGGAGGGGTCGATCAGTAGCAGTCGGCGGGATTGCTCCTCTGTGTTGTTCGGGCCATCCTGCTCCATACTGGAACGCAGGATGGCGATGATTGCTGAGGACCCGCTGATATCACTGCTCCTCAGGAGTATCCCAGCAAGTCTCGGTTGCGTGACCTTCAGGAGATGGAAGGCACTCTTGATTTCTTCATTCACCAAGATCGAGAGGGTCCGTAGATCCTGCTGCATCTGAACGCGTGTTTCCCTCACTCGGGAGTTCCAGGCGGAGTAAATACAGACTCCGATGATGAAGAGATCCAGAGCCATGACCAAGGCAAAGTATTTCCTGATCCTGATTCGGGATGTTGGTTTTCCTGTAAGCATTACTGGGGGGAGACAGTTGGGGCTTGGGCGATAGGCCACCCATGCGATGCAAAGGTTATGTTATAACGAACGGTCCTAGATACAAACGTCATCTTTAAATATCATTCAATGCAAGATAATAGTTTCTGCTCATCCTGCGGCTAAAAACTTTGGCAATGACCACATCAGCCGATGACGACCCGATCGCGTCCCTCGCTCTTTGCTTGGAGTAGGGCCTTGTCGGCGCGTGCGATAAGATCTTCGGGAGTGATTCCCTGATCGATCTTGAACAGAGACTTGGCCCGGGGCATCGATGAGGCAATGCCTATACTCAGGGTAACCTGCGGAAGCGATGTTCCATCGAGCTTCAGTTTCATCCTAGCGATGCGCTGCCTGATCCTTTCGGCAACGGATCGGGCCTCCTCAGCGGTCGTCTCCGGGAGGACGCCGAGGAACTCCTCGCCTCCCCAGCGACAACAGATATCGAGGGGACGGTTCAAGGAGCGCTTGATCACACTTGCCGTTGCCCTGAGCACCCGGTCACCCGCCGCATGACCGCAGGCATCGTTAAAACCCTTGAACCGATCGATATCCATGAAGATCACCGTGATGGACATTTTCTTGCGGACAGCATCGACCCAGAGACGATGGAACTCATTTTCGAAGCTACGCCTGTTCCTGATATGGGTCAGGTGATCCAGGGAGGCATCACGGAAGGAATATTCCAGTGAGAGGGCCTTCCTATAGAGGGTGTAAAAGAGAATGCTGATGCCCAGGGAAGCCAGGAGGGAGAGCCCGATGAGGCATTCATTCTGCCAGAGGAAGCTCCTCATGAGTTCTGATTCGGTAACTCTTGCGGTTGTAATGAGTCCGAAGAGGGGATCCCTCACATAACCGACATACATCCTCTCCGGGAAGACCTTGCTGGATTCACTGGTTACGATCACTCCCTCTTCATGACCACTCTTCAGTCCTCTCTGCTGGATACTCTTCTTGATGCATCTGACGAGTTCCTCGGTGAACAGATTTTCCGCCGGTGAGATTTCCACGGTCGAGGGAAAGAAATAGGCGGTTCCATCCTCGGGGATCTGGACAAGGATCCGAGTGTTGATCCCATGAAGCATGTGATCAAGGGACTCAGAGAGTTCCTTCTCCCTGATCTGGCAGACGATGACACCGGAGAATGCGCCTTGGTTGTCATGGATCGGCATTGAGAGGTGAAAGACCCGCTTTCCCGTCGTGATGGCTGTCCTCATTTTACCGAGTGCAAACTTCTTTTTGGGATCATCCCTGAGAGCGAGGAAATAGAGCCTGTCCGTGAGATCGTAGGCGGGAGTCGGGTAGATCCCGCTCTGGGCAACAAGAAACCCGTTCTTATCCAGGTAGAGAATCAGGCCCAGCGTATCACTCGTGTTGTAGATGCTGAAGTTCTGAACAATCGACCGGATGATCTCGTGGGCCTGACGGCGATCAGGGGAGGAAACCGCAATCACCTTCTCAAGGGCGAGGCGGGTTGCATCGAGGATCTTGCTGGCATCGACGAGTGACTCGTGAATAAGGGTAGAAATGACGTTGGCATAGCGCATCATTTCCTTCTCCTCCTGCTTCAAGCGAACCATCCACTCGACGTGTAGAGCGTAGAGAATCACACCCCAGAGCGCGATCATGGTCAGCACTGAGAGAGTGAGAATGTTCCTTCTCAGTTGGCGAGTCCTCTCTCTGATGGGTTGCATGATCGGTTCGGAGGGCAAGTTATTGGGGAAGGACTCTCAGCGTGCCGCCCGATTCCTGGATGAGGGCTCGTCCGGGTTGTCCTTGTGATCAGTATCTTGCTTCTGGATCAGGTCATGGAGTTCCTCAAGCGGCATCGCCTTTCCGTAGAGGTAGCCTTGGGCGAATTGGCAGCCGAGATCGCGTAGATGATCGGCCTCGGCCTTCGTCTCCACCCCCTCTGCGACGATCAGGAGATCGAGGTGCTTTGCGATGCCGACGATTGTTTCGAGAACGGCCCTCAGCCTCGTGTCCCCCGAGCTGATCCCACTGATCAACTCGCGCGGTATTTTCAGCTCATTGATCGGGAGCTTGGAGAGCCGCACCAGATTGCTGTAGCCGATACCGAAATCATCCACGGCGACATGGATCCCCGCCTTTTGAAGCACCGTCAGGTTTTCTCTCACCGTCCCGTTGGTCGGCATGAGTCCCTCCTCGAGGATCTCGAGGGTGAAGGAATCCGGTTTGGCCGCACCCTTCGAGATCTGGGCAAGGATCTTCTCGGCATATCCCAGCGTCGCCAGGATGCCGGGAGAGATATTGAAAGAAAACCGGAAGCCTGATCTCCGGAGCAGCGGCTCCATCTGCGCCTTGCTGGAGGCGAGAAAGTTCGAGATGACCATTTCATCGATCATGGAGAGGGAGACAGTACGGATCAGGGCGTCCATGAATTCCCCCGCAGGCAGGATCGAGCCATCTTTCTGGCGGAATCGCAGTAACCCCTCGGCTCCCTGGATCATCCCTGTTTCGAGGCTGACGATCGGCTGGAAGAGCAGGAAGAGGCTCTTGGTTTTCACGGCCTCCCTGATCTCCATGTCCAGCAGGCTACGTCGCTTCATCTCCCGGACGATGCTTTCATCTGCCATGAAGACACCCTTTTTCTTACCCTGTTTGACCTGTCGCATGGCCTCCCCGCACTGGGAAAGCACATCTGCAGGGGTATCTCCAGGGATCTTCAGGATTACTCCGCCGATCGAGGCCTCGATGCTGATGTCGAGATTCCGGAGATGGAAAGGCCGATCGAAACACTCCCCGATTCTCTTCAGAAGAACGGGTAGTTCCTTTTCCAGAGCGGTACGGCGTAGGAGCAGGAAGAATTTGTCCCCTCCAAGGTTACCAAGCAGATCCTTTTCCCCGCAAAGGGCGGTCAACCTCCGGGCTGTCTCGACCAGCACTTGGTCCGCGAACGCCATTCCGTAGGTGGCGTTGATTTTCTTGAAGTGATCGAGATCGATTGAGAAAAAGGCCGTATCGGGAGCATGCGGATCGATCTCGGAGATCGCTTCCTGCAGTGTTTCCATCAGGAGGGGCCGTGAAGCCGTTCCGGTCATGGGGTCATGGGTGGCGAGACGCAGGAGTTCGACGTTGAGTTGGGCCTGCTGCTCCTCAACGCGCCGTCGCGCAACGCGGTTGACGGATTCCTCGATCGCTCGCTCAACGACACCGACCAACCGGCTGGACATCCGGTCCTTGAGCACGAAATCGGTGGCTCCCTTTTTGAAGAGCTCCACGGCGGTATCCTCACCCACCGCCCCGGTCACGACGATGGATGGAACGTCCGGGCAGATATCCTTGGCCATGACGATCGCCTGAGCACCGTCAAAGTCGGGCAACTTATAATCCACCAGGATCAGGTCGGGCTGGTAGCTCCTGAGCGCCTGCTCATACTCGTCACGTCTCTGGACTCGGTTCCAGACAAAGTCGACACCCCCCTTGCGGAGTTCCCTGATCTCGAGTTCCGCATCGAAGTCGGAATCCTCCAGCTGGAGGATCCGGATGGTCTTTCCGTGAGGCATGGTGTTTGAGATCATAATATTTTCCCTATGAGGGGTGGCTTGTTGAGCAGGAGCCAGTAAAGGCCGAGTTGCTTGACGACCTTGGAGAAGTTCTCAAAATCCACCGGCTTTACGATGTAGCTGTTGGCGCCGAGGCTGTAGGCCTTTTTCAGGTCACTCTCCTCCTGAGAGGAGGTGAGGATCACGACGGGCACAACTTTCGTCCGTTCATCAGCCCTGATTTTTGCAAGGATCTCGAGTCCGCTGATTTTGGGCAGCTTCAGATCGAGTAGGATAGTCTTGGGTGTCTTCAGCGGATCCCTGTGATGGTAGACCCCCTCTGCAAAGAGGTAGTCAAGGGCCTCCTGGCCATCGCTGACGTGGACGATATTGTTGGCCAGATTGTGTTCCTTGAGACTTCGGATGGTGAGAAGGGCATCGTTCGGGTTGTCCTCGACGAGCAGGATGTCGGTTGATTCACAGTTCATGACGTTTGGTTGGGGGATGTATATGGGGAAAGTTTGGTGGCTGCTTGGGCGAGCTTACTTGTCTCTTTCCGTTGGTCCGGGATGGTGAAGTAAAACGTTGACCCTTTTTCGACCTCACCCTCTCCCCAGACACGCCCGCCGTGTCGATGGATGATGCGCTGGACAAGGGCCAGACCGACGCCGGTTCCGGGGAACTCCTCCGAGCTATGAAGCCGCTGGAAGACACCGAAGAGTTTGTCGGCATAGCGCATGTCGAAGCCTGCCCCGTTATCCCGGACGAAATAGATCTGCTCGGCCGCTTCTTCCTGTTTCTCCGACCTGCTCTGCAGCACACCGATCTCGATTTCGGCGGACTTGCGTTTCCTGGTGAACTTGACCGCATTGCCGATAAGATTGGTCCAGAGTTGCCTGATCATGGCCTCGGTGCCAAAGGCAGCCGGGATCGGATGGAGTTTGAGATGAATTGTGCGTTGCGGTTCCTGCGCAATCAACTCGTCGAAAACCTGACGGGCCATCGTTCCCATGTCGATTGTCGTTGGCTCAACCTTCTGACGGCCTAGCCGGGAGAAGGCCAGGAGATCGTCGATGAGGCGTCCCATCCGTCTGGCCTCGCCACGGATCACTCCGATCACGCGCCTTCCTTCCTCGTCGAGCTTGGGTGCATAGTCCTCCTCGACGATGCGTGAAAAGCCGTCGATAGCGCGCAGTGGGGCTCTCAGGTCGTGCGAAACCGAGTAGGAGAAACTTTCCAACTCATGATTGGAGGCTTCGAGTTCGGCAGTGCGTTCCTTGACGCGATCCTCCAAGGCCGCGTTGAGACTCAGGATTTCGATCTGTGCCTGTTTGCGCTCGGTGATGTCACGTGTGACTCTTGAAGAGCCGACGACGTGGCCGTCGCTATTCTTGATCGGCGAGGCCGTGACCGAGACGGCAATCCGTCGTCCTCCCATGACCAAGTGCACACTTTCAAAATGCCTGACCGGAGCGCCTCGCCGGATCATTGACGCGACTTCAAGTTCCTGCGGGTGGAGTTCAGGCGGAATCACCCTCAGCAGGGAAGTTCCCAGCATTTCCAGGGCGCTGTAGCCAAAGATTAATTCCGCTCCATGGTTCCAGCTCGTGATGATGTCGTCCGGATCCAGTCCAATGATGGCATCATCCGAGAACTCAACGATTGATGAGAGGCGACTGATCGCGAGTTCCGCCTTTCTGATTTCGCTGATATCGCGTGCAGCCGCAAAGACACCCTGCACCTGCTCTTCTTCATCACGGTAGAGGCTGGCGTTGTAGAGTACCTCGGTGCAATGGCCGTCGCTGTGTCGGATCGTCAGGGGGTAATCTCTCACGAACCCATTCTGGAAGACTTGCTCATAACCCTGGTGTGCTTTGTCGGGTTCGGTGAAGTAATCCGAGAAATCCGTTCCGATCAACTGCTCGCGTGCTCGTCCAGTGATCTCGATGGAGGCTTTGTTCACATCGGTGATCTTCCCATCGGCGCTGATGGTGACCAGTGGGTCGAGGCTTGCCTCGATGAGACTGCGTGTGTAGTTCGCCCTTGTCAGTGCCACCGCTGCAAGTTTTCTATCGATGACGAGTTGTGCGTCTTCGGTGAATTTCTGAGCGAGCTCCTCGACCTCTTTTTTCTTTCTAGCGATGATCTCAGTCAGGTCGGTCAGGACCATCCAGAGATGATCAGATTCTCTGCTCGGGAGCGTCTTCCCTGCTGAAATAAGTACCGGTACCAACATGCACTCGGTGTCCGTCATCAGTATCTCGCTCTCCTTTCTGGCACCTACCTTCAGGTTCAGCAGTGACGTCAGCACGGGTTGAACTTGCGGTGCGATCCAGCTCGAAAGAGCTGATCCGATCACCTTTTCAAGCGGCGCCTTCAGCATGGAGGCAAAACTTCGGTTCGCATACAGGATCACCCCCACATTGTTTACGATCAGCGCACCCTGCTGCATCGCCTCGATCAGAATCTGGTAAGCCTGATTGGCGCCCTTGAGCGTGAAGATGCGTTCCTCCCCATCCACCGAGACCACCAGTGCGTCCACACCGCCGCTCCGGATGGCCTCCAGCGTTTGCCGAGCCTCCGCAAGTTGCGCGCGCAATTCCCGGTTTTCAGCCAAGCGAGCCTCATCACTGGTTATCTGCCGTGTCATTTCGTTCTCCTCGGGAGGTCAAGCCCCATCAGCACCTGCTGGGTATCGGATAAGTCTCCCACCACGCGGCGCAGGGGTGGGGGGGATTCCCTGATCAGTGTCGGTAGGGCCGTGATCTGTGCGTCCTGTAAACGTTCCGGCTGCTGGTAGAGATCAATCACCTCCAGGCTATAGCGGCCTGCTAGATGTTCTTCGCAGAGTCTCCTGGCGTTGGCAATGGAGCTGAGGGAGATCGCCGACATGCCGGTGATGTAGAGTTTCAGGAGATAAGTCTCATCAATCGTACCGGTCTCATCTTCAGGCAGATTCTGGAGGGATTTCCTGCTCATGGGATGTAATCAGTGTTTCCTTAGGATCGTGCCAGCAAGTCCAGAGCGATCAGGACACCCGCTTCGTCGTGCTGGGTGGCTCCATTCACCAGAAACTCGATTCCAAAGACCGTCTTGCCGCTTCCCGGACCTCCGCATACGAGGGTGGGTCGCCCTGTCGGCAAGCCTCCGCCTGTGATCTCGTCGCACCCACGGATGCCGGTGGGCGTCTTTGGGAGTTGAGGTCTCACTGTTTCTTTGGTGCACGGTTTTGAGGTCGTTTTGCTCATGGTGTTCTTCCTTTAAGCTCTTGTTTCCTGATTGTGGACGGCCGTTATGGGGTTGTTGGATGGTGCGGAGGAGGGAGATTCCCAGAGTGGCAACACCTGCGGGGAATGATGAGTCACGTAGGCGATGAACTCCTCTATGGGCATCGACTTCCCGTAGAGGTAACCCTGGCCATAGTGGCAACCAAGGGAGAGGAGGTGATCGGCCTGCTCTTGAGACTCGATCCCCTCGGCGATGATGGAGTAGCCAAGGTCCCTTCCCAGATTGATGATCGCGGCCAGGAGATCAATGGATTTGAGCTTCTCGGAGGGAATCCCCTTGAGGAACATGCGGTCCATCTTGATGGTGTCGAACGGGATCGAGGTCAGGTGCTGGAGGTTGCTGTAGCCTGTTCCGAAGTCATCGACAGCGATCTTCACCCCCGCGCTGCGGAGGAGTTGCAGGTTCTCAAAGAGGGAGGCGTTCGTCGTATCGAGATGATTCTCGATGATCTCAAGTCTGAGCATTGATGGGGGAATGCAGGCAGACTTGATACGGCTCAGTACGTTAGAGGCGTAACTGTGGGTGTAGAGGGTGGCTGGGTTGACATTGAGAGAGATGCGGAAGCCAGCGATGGAAGAAAAGATTCGGAGATGCTGCTGCAGGATCCTGATCGCCTCGGCAAGAACCCACTCATCGACATCCGGCAACAGGCGGATCCGGTCGAGGGAATGCATAAACTCACTGGCCATGAGGATGGTCCCGTTCTCGTCCACGACTCGGAGGAGAGCCTCCGCGGAACATATCTCCGCGGTCCCGATGTTCACGATCGGCTGGAAATGGAGCTGGAGGCGTTTTCCAAAGACGGCCGCCTGGATCATGCGGTCAAGGTCGACGCGCTTTCTGAACCTCTGGATGATTTCCGAATCGGCGATACAGTACCCTTTGCGCTCGCCATTCTTGACCAGATACATCGCCTCCTCGGAGCGGCGTAGGAGTTCGCTGGTGGTGAGGCCACGCCGATCCAGGAGCGCGGCGCCGATGCTGGTGGTGATCCGAATCTCCAGATCCCCCAGCATGAAGGACTGGGAGAGGTTTCTCTGGATCCGCTTCAGGATGGGCTCCAAGTCCTTGGAGATATGGAGACCGCGGAACAGAACTACGAACTCGTCGCCGCTCAGTCGACCAAGGGTGTCATTCTCGCGGCAGAACCCACGGAGTCGCTCTGTGACCTCGACGAGAAGGCGATCGCCGATCTGGTGACCGAACTTGTCGTTCACCTCCTTGAAGCCGTCAAGATCGAGATAGAGGAGCACGGAATCGGGGTGAAGCGGATCGGCCTGATCAATGGCCTTGCAGAGCTCGTCGAGGATGAGGGTCCGGTTGACGGCACCGGTGAGGGGATCGTGGAGCGCCCTGTACTGGAGGTCCACATTGACGAGTTCACGCTCCGCGATGACCGACAGATTCAACGCCATGAGGTCAAAGACCTCCTTGATCCTAGAATCCATCCTGCGGTGATCAGGGTAGATCAACTCGATCCTGGCGACCTTCTTCCCGGCAACCCAGATGGGAACGACGAGGTAGGCATACTCAGGCCTCATGGGGCCTGCTGTGATAAATTCGGTCTTGGCCACCTCCGGATTCTCTTTCTCCCTATAGGAGTTGATCTCGTTCCAGAGAAGCTCGATCTCGGGATCCTTTGGCAGGCGGGGATTCGTACGAATCACAGAAGTGCCATCGCGCATCAGGTTGGAGGTCCGGCAGGAAAGCCATCCGAGTTCCGGGTCGAGATGATCCATGATGCACTGGAGCGCTGTCTCAAAGGAATGGGGCTCCCTCGCTATTTCCGCGGACATGTTCAGGAGCCGGTTGTAGACCTCTTTTTCCCGCTGCAGGAGCCGGGTGAGATTCCGGTTGGAACGGTGGACCTCCAGGTAGTCCATGGTGATCTGCGCGAGATTCCTGAGTGATGCGGTCTGTGCCGCCGTAATCTCTCTAGGCTGCCTATCGATGACGCAAAAACTGCCGATCGGAAGACCGTCGCCGTTCTGCAGGGGTATCCCGGCATAGAAGCGGATATGAGGGTCTCCAGTGACAAAGGGATTTTGCTCGAAGCGTGGATCCTTCAGCGAATCGGGGACGACAAACATCTTCTCCGCGTCGAGGATGGTGTAACCGCAAAAGGAGTCCTGACGGGGGGATTCCTTGAGATTGATCCCGTAGTGGGATTTCACCCACTGGCGGTTCCGATCGACCAGGGAGATTAGGGCGATCGGGGATCCCGTGATCTCGGCGGCCATCGCGGTGAGCCGATCGAAGATGATGTCGGGTTCTGTGTCGAGAATGTCGTAACCGAGGAGGCGTGCGATTCGCTCTTCCTCCCGCGGGTGGTATGAAGGTGGAACCGAGCCGCAGGGATGGACTGATGTCTTATTCCCCGCGTTAGTGTGTAATGGTGTCGAGGAAGGCGAGCTGGCGATGAGTTTCTTTCCCTTCACAAGAATATCATACGCCGTATTGCCGCTCAGATGAAGTGAGGGGGCCTAATGAAACCGCTTAGATTACATGGGGAGGGGGATTGTCGCGCGCAGAGAAGCAAAGGGGAGGAAGAGAGAATGGAAGAATTGTCGGAAATCATCCTAATTCTTATGCAAACAGCGCTCCTTTCCGCTAGGTAATCACTTCTGTCTCATTCGAGCGGTTCGATGTCGACCCAGTCGATGAGCATTGATTTTATTCCCGTCCACTCCGGAGTTCCCGCCCACGGCATCCTACGCATCCCAAGAATGAGGGTCGATGGGGGCTCAGGAACGATATGGCTAATGATGCCCTGCCTGATATCGTCGATGTAGAAGGTGACCGACTCAGGCCGCCATTCGATCGTGTAGGTATGGAACTTTCCATCCTGATGGGAGATGCATTTTCCATCCGCGTCACGGATCTGCCTACGGATACTCTGCGTCGGACTGAGCGTTCCACTTTTACCTTCATGGGCATCAGCCCAGGTATTCAGTCTGATGTCGGTCCATCCCCCATTGGTTCCTGTGGGGTGATCGAGTACACCTGACTTTGTATCCTGCGCAACGATCTCGATATCGATTTCATCGACACCCGATTTCTCACGGTAGGTGAAGAGCGAACAGGCTACGCCGGTGATAGCAGTATTCTTTGCGCGCATACTGATGCGGTGGTTGATTAGAATGGGGCCGAGCGAGAGTGTCTGGAAGGGGAAAGGGTTATGCTTTGAGGCTGCTTTCTGAAGGGAGGAGGCCGCGACGCTGAGATGGGCATAGCCGTCTCCGGGGATGATCTCATTCCATCCCTGGACAGGGGTAAGTTCATCCGCATACCCCCAGTGGATTCCGTCGCGCGTGGGAGGCTTCCCAGGTGCATCAAACCCCTCGAAATATTCCCCGGCTGTGGCCATTGAAGAAATCAAAGAAGTACTCATAAGCAGGAATAGAAAGAATCCGGATAAATGTTTTCCCGCAGAGGCGCAGAGGCGCAGAGAAACAGAGAATCTAATCTTTAACTCCATTCACACACATCGGGTGATTCCACTCTTGAGAACGTCTTCCCCAAAGTCAGGAGGTATCCCAGTTTTAAACCGTTCGGTTTCAAATAGGTCTGTCCCTGTTTCTTGTGAGCGGAGGCAATCCGCTCCACAGACTTGAGTTCAAGGAGCACCTTCTTTCCGACAACGATGTTTGCCCGGAATCCTTCGTCAAACCTGACACCCTTGTCGTTGATGGGTATGGAGACCTGCCATTCCATAAACAACCCTAGATCGCTTAACTCCCTAGCCAGAACAAGATCGTAAACAGTCTCCAATTGGCCCTGCCCTAGCTCCCGATGGATACCGATTGCCGCTTCGATAACCCGAGTTCCGATATCATTCTCATTCATCTTATTGGGAATCTCTGCGCCCCTGCGCCTCTGCGCGAATTATTTCACCAGATTGAGTCATCCTAGGCGGGGATGACCTTGGCCTTTCCGTTCTTGGGGATGACATTACACGCGTCAACGATGAGAGGAATCTGCTCGGCCAGTTCCGCATAGTCGACCCCGTGATGCGCCGTGCAGATTACCGCCGCATCGTACTCACGGAGTGTCTTGGAATCCCACTCAATGGAGTGTTGACCGATCCATTGTTCACTTGCTCCGTGGGGGCCGATCTCCGGAATAAAGGGATCGTAAAAGTCGACAATGGCACCCTTGGCATGCAGGAGATCCATGATTTCGTAGGAGGAAGACTCCCTGTCGTCTGGGATACCCGGCTTGTAGGCGACGCCCAGAATGAGGATGCGACACCCCTTAATGGAGCGACCATAGGAGTTGATCCCCTCAAGAAGGCGATTGACCACGTAGTAGGGCATGCCGCGGTTGATCTGTCCTGCCAGGTCGATGAACTTGGTGTCGAGGTTGAACTCGCGAGCCTTCCATGTGAGGTAGTAAGGATCGAGTGGGATGCAGTGCCCACCGACACCCGGCCCCGGGTAGAAGGGCATGAAACCAAAAGGCTTGGTCTTCGCTGCATCAATGACTTCCCAAATATCGATCCCCATAGGGGTGTAGATTCGCTTCAGTTCATTGACGAGGGCGATGTTGATGAAGCGAAAGATATTCTCGGTGAGTTTCACCGCCTCTGCGGTATCGCAACTGCTGACGGGAACCACCTGTTTCACTGCTCGTGAGTAGAGCTCAACTGCCCGCTCGAGGCAGGCAGGGGTGAGTCCCCCGACGACCTTGGGCATCTCGCTCAGGTGGCTCTTGGGGTTCCCGGGATCCTCACGCTCAGGCGAGAAGGCGAGGGCGAAGTCGACACCAGCCTTGAGTCCCGATCCTTTCTCGAGAACTTTCCTGAGATCCTCACGTGTGGTGCCGGGGTAGGTGCTCGACTCGAGCGAGACAAGCATTCCGGAACGCAGGGAGGGGGCAATCTCCTCTCCGGCGCTGACGATGAATCCAAGGTCAGGATCAAGATGCCCGCGAAGGGGGGTAGGGACGCAGATGATGATCGCCTCGCTCTTAGCGAGATCACTCCTATTCTCTGTGAAGGTAAGTAGACTCTTGTTGATCAGGGTCTTGATCCGTTCTGAAGGAACCGTGGTCAACGGTGAATGACCTGATTGAAGTTCGCGGACTCGAACGTAGTCGAGGTCGAAGCCGATGGTCCGGCATCCGGCTTCAGCGAATCCCACAGCTAGAGGTATGCCGACATAACCGAGGCCGACGACAGCAACTTCATACTGACAGCCCTTAGGCTTATTGATCATAAAATCGATTTGTTTTGGTCGATGCGATCCATGGCCGACCCAAGGTCTCGGCGCCCGAACAGGTACTCGATTGTGCCGACAACGCGGGTAACCAGATGGAACTGATGAAAGCCAAGGTTATCGGTGAAGATGGCAAGGATGAGCCGCCAGAATTCAGGCCAACTGGCGCTTCGTAAGCGACCTGACTCTGTGATGAGAACGGCAGCTATCGATAGAAAGACCCCGAGGATGTACGCCAGATAGATCATGAGAAGAATCTCGAAGCCGCTTGCAACTCCCAGGATCAGGCAGACCACCATGAGGATCCAGGCCGAGATTTCGACGATCGCTGCCAATCCCTCGAAGATCAGGAAGAAGGGCATACCAAAGAGGCCCGTCATCCCATAGCGGGGATTGAAAAGCATCCCCCTGTTGCGGATGATCGCCTGCATGGTTCCCCGCTGCCAGCGGTTCCGTTGGGATGCATACTGCCTAAGTTTCTCGGGTATCTCGGTGTAGCAGACCGCATCGGGTGCATAGACAAGTTTCTCATGTCCCTTCAAGCGCTTGTCATGAAGATGACGGTTCAGCCTCATGGTAAACTCAATGTCATCTGTGATGGCATCTGGCCAAGGTCCGCCAAGTTTCTCAAAGAGTTGCTTCTTGATCAGAATCAGGGCTCCCGAGATGCAGAGCATGCTCCGCAATCTGGAGAGACCGATTCGTGCCCATTGAAAGGATCGGGCATATTCGATTTCCTGGTTCATCCCGAGAAGGCTTCGGGGGAAACCCTTGGAGACAATCTCCCCGTCGACCACACCAAGTCCGTTCGAGGGTCGAACGACCCCCGCGACAGCAGCAACGTGGGAATCACGCAGAAATGGACGAGCCATGTGTAGCAACGCGTCCTTTTCTAGAAGACAGTCAGCATCAATGACGCAGAGGAGGGGGTATTTTGCGATGGAGACCGCCGCATTGATCGCATCAGCCCTGCGACCATTAACCTTCTCCATGACAACAAGGTTTGGAAAGTCGGGGGAATCGTAAATCCCCAGGATCTCGCGGGTGGTAATCTGGCGGCTTCCGAAGCGCTCGATGGGGCGTAGGTTGAAACTTTTGGAAAGCAGATCAATGGTACCGTCGGTGGATCCATCGCTTACGACGATGACTTCATACTGGGGATAGTTGATCCTGAGGATGTTGCGTATCGTGGCACAGATAACCATCGCCTCGTTGTAGCATGGGATGACGAGTGTCACCGGCATGGTGAGGTGCGACTCGGCAATCGTCTTGAACTCGGCGAACGTGATGGCTCTTTGGTACCTTCTTACCTGAAGTGCTCCCAAGAGCAGCAGGAGTAGGTAGATCGCGTGAAGCGCGATATAGTAGCAAAGAATAACCCAAAGCAGGATGCGAATGATCGTCATGATTGTACCTCCATTGTCTTTTGCAAAAGTCCGTGCTGCTGAAGAATCTGCCTGCTAATGTCGCGTCCATATTCATCGACATGCTCTGCCACTGATTTCCTTAGAGCTAGGATTCCGGGCTCCCCTATCTCGTAAAGTGCCTCAGCGGCGTTGTGTCTCACCCACCACTGGGGATCGGAGAGCCCCTTGAGAAGAAGGGGGATCTCCTGTTTGGCCCCAAGCTTTCCGAGCGCACTCATTACGTTACAACGGACCTCCCATGAAGAATCATCACCCAGCGAGGAAATCGCTTTGATTACCTCCATGTCACCATGAGTGGCGACGGATCCGAGGGATCGTATGGCGCTCAACCGGACGTTCTGGGATTGATGAAGAAGCAGCTTTTTTAAAGCGGGGCATGCGCGGTGAAGTTTAAGCAGTCCAGCCACGCGTGCAGCGATACCGAGCGAGTTCTCACTGGCTACGCTGCTCTGAAGGATTGAAAGGATGGGTTCTGTGGAGCGTGCTCCGAGGATCATGATGATCTCTGCGACACGTCGTTGGGATACATCACCCGCCACGTCAAGAGACTGGAGAATAGGATCTACTGCATCTTGGTGTCCCAGGCGCGCAAGAGACTCCGCTGCAGCAAATCTGACGACGAGAACATCATCCTGAAGTGCTTTCATCAGCGCTGGAACTGCGCCCTCATCACCAATGTAGCCAAGCGCTTCCGCCCCTCTTAGTCTCTTCTCCCAGTGCCTACTCTGAAGATGGCTGAGCTCCTCTTTACCATAGGGTAAATCCTTGAGGAGAGGCTCTAGCGTTTCTCGACCTCCGGCACCAAGAGATTCAGATTCTTCCATGAGGAGTCGCAAGCCGCCATGGGGTTCCTTGCGAAGGATCGCCATCACGGCTTCCCTGCTTGTCTTACCAAGGAGATATGCACGAAGCTCGGGCCTTACCCTGTTCATAAAGTCAGCATCCTGAGCCAGGCGCCTGTCAGTAAAGACCCTGAGTAAGATGGTCATGATAAGTATGAAAACACTCAGGAGAGTGAGTGCAACCGATGTCCAAAGAATGATGCTTAAGAGGTTCATAGCTAGAATTTCAGAGCAAGGCCGACGGTGGGAGTCAGTTGCTGGTAGAGTTGGTCACCCCAGAGTTCTTTCAAGCGGTAGCAGTACTGCACCCCTGCAAACATGCTGAGATCTCGGTTAATGGGCTGGGTGAAGAAGACGGAGTAGGTGTAGGCGGGACTGAGGCTAGTCACGGTGTTGTTATTGACGGCTCCAACCTGAGCGTCCGGATCAGTGCCGTAAGCAAAGGCAAAGCTGAGACGTCGCTTGCCTGGAAGACCGAGATTCAATGCTGCCGAGTAGTAGTTGTACTGGAGTTCGTTAAAGGCCCATCCCCGGACATAGCGAAGCGTAATCCAGTTCTCATCATTGAAATTGTAAACAATACCGGGATTCACTTGGTCAATGGGTCCCTGAATAAAGTTCAAACGCTGGTAATCCATCAGCACTCCTAGACGAGGCATCGCCTGATAAATCACTCCTCCGGAATAGATCTGAGTGGCGAGGAATGTTGGATCCGGGCAGATGGAGATCTTCCCATGGACCTCGAGATACTTCAGTAGCTGATAGGAAGCCATTGCGCTGTAGTAGATGTTGGTGCCCGAAGGGGGGCGCTGAAGGATATCGATCTCACCCCCGATCGTGAGTTTGCGATTCACACGGTAATAGAGTTGGGCGTCCTCCTCCTGCCATCCTTGACGTCCTTTGTTGAAGAAGCTGTAGCTGTAGCTGGGAACAAAGAGCCATCGCTTGAAGCTTTCGATCTCTTCGATCTCGGTCTTCGCGACATTCTTACTGGAACTCTTGAGAGCGGATTTACGAGAAGTGTCCGTGGAGAGGGATCCCAGGGAGGCTGAAGTCCCATTCTTACGCGCTATCTTTCGCGGTTCCCCCGGTGGTTTCTTCATCGGGGTGGGGGGGAGTCCTAACTCATCCCTGACTTCAACGATCGCGTTGAAGAGGGAGGCTGGATCGGAGGCATTACCGCGCTGAAGCGTTCTTTCCAGCAGGCGCAGGCACTCCTTGTCGTGGTAACCATTGGAGTAGAGGAACCAAGCGTAATGTTCTCTGAGGGCATCATCTTCGGGATTCTCTTGAAGCGCCCTTCTGTATTTCTCCCTGGCGTCTAGTAACTGGGTTTGCGATTCGGCAAGCTGGCCCATTTGAAAGAGGCCGAGTGGCGGAGAGGAAAAAGTTGGTTCGACTGAAGGAGCCAGTTGCCCCTCATCAAACGCTTGAGCTGATGGGATAATTTCCAATGGTCGATCAGCCCCATCTGCTGATGTCTCCTGAGCGAGCAGTGACGCACTGAGGGCAAAGAGGGGTATTAGGCCAAAGAAGCCACTCATGAAGGATGTTACTCGTTGGTACTGATTCATAGAAGTCTCCCGTCGGGGACGATGTTGGATCGATTACGCTCCAAGAGGTCATCGATGGTCATTTCAAGTGTCCAGGCGTGCTTGAACGGGGCTATCTTCTGCAGTTTCTCCACATTTGGACGCCGCTGACTGATCTGCCAGAATCTTTCTCCGTAGCCCTTCTCATAGGGTATGAAGTCGATGGATGAACTGCTTCCTGAGCGTTCGATCACGAGCTTCGCCAAATCCAGGATGGCAATTTCCCTTGGGTTGCCGACATTCACCGCCTCTCCCCAGGCCTTCGGATTGCCCGCCAACATGTCGAGAGCCCTGACAGTATCGCGGACGTCGCAGAAAGATCGTGTCTGTGTGCCGTCACCATAGACTGTCAGTGGAGTGCCGGAGAGTGCCTGTTTGATAAACCGTGGAAGGACAAATCCATAGTTTCCGGATTGTCTGGGACCGACCGCGTTGAAGAGTCGTGGAATGGAAACCGGCATGCCATGAATCTGGCGGTATGCCATCGCTTGGATCTCATTACTCAACTTACTCAAAGCGTAACCGGTGAGTCCTCCTTTCTCAGGAGAGTAGACCAATTCGATCCCCTCACTGAGTACCTTCTCATGGGAGTGTCCATAGACGGAGGAACTGGAGGCGATGAGGACTTCGGGAAGTGTTTTGGCTCGGGAGATAGAATCCAATAAACGCTCGGTGCCCAGCACATTCACCCGGGTGACTTCAATGGGCTGCTCCAATACTCGAAACATTCCGACTACCGCCGCCATGTGATAAATCCGATCCGCGTGCTTTACCGCCTCATCAAGGCCCTCCCATGTGAGCAGGTCGCCTTGCTCAAAATAACACTCTTTCTGATCGAATCCCGTCAAGTTACTTTGACTGCCTGTGCTCAAGTCATCCACCACCATGACGGAGTGCCCTTTGCCCAGGTGATGCTCTGCAAGATGGGATCCGATGAATCCCGCGCCGCCGGTGATGAGAATATTCAAGTGATGATCGGGTAGATGGTTCAAGAAAAGTTATTCGTGATGCTTCCGTGCTTTGAGAAGCAGTCTGGGATGCCTGAAACAACTGATCGGGTCGCCGTTGCCATTCATGGCATTTAGCTCGCAATGATTGTGGCTACTAATCGCGGAGACGTAGTCGAGGAGCACACGGGTGTTAATTGAAGGCTGGGGTTCTAGATCTCGGAAGATCACTAGCGGCTTAGATTTCCCATTCTGAGTGGAAATGAGTTCGCGAATGGAATGCCTGAGTCCCGAGCTGAGGGAGTGAGTTCCATCCCCGATCATCAAGATGATATCGGGGAGGATCCGATTGATCACGTGCTGCCAACTGATTCCATCATGACTCAGAACCGCGTAGTTATAATACTCGATGCAGCAGCTTGTGTGAGGAGCTGTTCTTCCGAGCGCATCATCCATCCATCGACGCGCCATCTTCCCTGCGGTTATGGAAGGGTAGATGCAGATGACCTTGATTTGGTATCCTATTGGAAAAGCTGGCGGATCACACGGCCTCGGCTCGTTTTCGAAACTTTGATTCAAGTCATGGTCATCGCTATCGTGATGCTGCCCATTAAGCTTACTTTGTCCGTTGTGTGCGTATTGGCTCTGGAGTTTATGGATGATCTTGCGGGATCGCTTGTGGGGAGAGGGGCGTGGCTTCATCACGCCTCATCCTATAGCGAGTGCATGACATGCTGATAGCTGCAGTAGTGCTTATCTCACGCTAAGCAATTCGCTTAGCGGTACTGACGAATCAGCGCTTTCCTACGCTTTTGTTTGAGATCGTGCGGCCGTTTTTTTGCCGTTTAAACGGCTCTGAAGGATCCTTCTTTGCGGTCCCCTTATCCGGCTTCGTACTCTTAACCTCGTCACTACTGTTGGTGGGTGCATTCTCTGGCGGATGATGGAGCTCGCCACCCGAGACGCCTTCACCATAGAAACGGACGGCATAAGCATGTAACTGGAGTGCACTTTCGAGTCCAATCTTGAGCCGGATATTGTTACGATGTACTTGAACGGTACGCGGGCTGATGTGGAGCTTCTCAGCCGAGTCGTGGCAGGAGTGTCCGTGTGCCATCAGGATCATCACCTCAAGCTCCCGATCCGTGAGATCATGCAAGTGATGATTTTCATCATTGCCAACATGCTTGAGCACGGAATGAAGGGTCTGCTGGGCGATGCGTTCGGTGAGGTACATCTCACCCTTGAGGACTTTCTTCACTGCATGCTCGAATTTCGCCATGGGCTCAGCCTTGTTCAGGTAACCTAAGGCTCCGGCCCTCAGGCATCGCTCAGCATAGAACTCCTCACTGTGAGATGAATGCACCAGGATCCTGAGATTCGGATAGAAGGGTATCAGGGATTTGATGAACTCAAGCCCATCCTTTCCGACCAACTGGATCTCAACAATAAGCAGGTCAGGCTCGTCTAAGGCCATCTTTTCCATTGCCTCCTCAGCCGTGGAGCTGGACCAGGCGACTTCCCAGAGGTCCAGTTTTTTAATGTGGTGTGAGATGCCTATCCGGCAAGAGGCAAGGCTATCCACGATCGCAATGCGTTCCTTGCGAACCTTTGATTCCAATGCGGTGTCTTTCTTCATGGGTTGGGGGGGTAAACCAGGAAATAACTTTTTTTATCTAAGGCCTCATTCTGACAAAGAACAAGCGTAAACATCCGTTGCTAATTCGATAAGCATGCGATCTCACATAATTTCCTGGTTTCTCAATGCACCAACCTTCCAAGTTCTCCTTAACAAGTAATGGAATAACGAGACGCAGAGCGGGTGGCTTTCCCGTAAAAAATGTAGCGGTGGTGGGACTCGAACCCACACTGGAGCGATTTTAAGTCGCTTGTCTCTGCCGTTGGACTACACCGCCGAGGGGGGAGGAATAGTTAGAAAGTGAAATGTTAAAAGGGTCTAAAGGATTCTTGCCACACTTAAACAACAGTGTAGCGGTAACAACCCTTTTTTAACCTTTCAACGTTTTAGCCATTTTAACGTCCGGTCTTAGTACGCCACATGCCCGAGGCGGGTCTTGCCGCGGAAGATCCAGTAGATGCTCACGGTGTAGGCCAAGACGATCGGAACGCCGATAATCGCAATGATCAACATGATGCCAAGCGTCTGCTGGGAGGAAGCACAGTTGTAGATCGTCAGGCTATTACCGGGGTTGGGCATGGACATGACGATGTGAGGGAAGTAACTGAGTCCGAGCACCGCCATGAGCAGGATCATGGTGAGTGCAGACATCAGGAAGGATCCAAACTCGTATCCCCTAGCGGTCATGAAGCCGATGGAAAGTGCGGCTAGGATATCTAGTGCCAGGACGATGAATCCATAAGGACGCGTCAGCATGACTGCTACGAGGTCAGGGCACTCAAAGAGTGTGGCGATGTTGAAGGCGATGAAGAGAGTCAGGAAGAGAGCGATCAGTTTAGGTACCCATCCCTTGATGGTGGCTTGGAGTTCACCCTCTGTTTTGAGCACTAAGAAGATCGCGCCGTGCATGGCGAAAAGGGCGACCACGGTCACCCCGAGAAGGAGGGAGTAGGGGTTGAGAAGTCCGATAAAGGTTCCGACAAAATCTCCCTGAGGATCAAGGGGGATACCGCGGGTGATGTTACCCATGGCCACGCCGATCAGGAGTGCTGCCAGGAAACTCGCGATACTGAATGCGATGTCCCAAGACTGGCGCCAGAGGCGGGTCGGCTCCTTGCTTCGGAACTCAATGGAGACGGCACGAAAGATGAGCGCAGCCAGAAGAAGCATGAAGGCGTTGTAGAATCCTGAGAAGACCGTGGCATAGGCTCCAGGGAAGGCAGCAAACAGAGCGCCGCCACCGGTCACAAGCCAGACCTCGTTACCATCCCAGACGGGGCCGATTGAGTTCAGCAGGATGCGGCGATCCTCATCTTTTTTGACAAAGAGATGGAGAATGCCGACACCGAAGTCGAATCCGTCGAGAATCGCGTATCCCGTGAAGAGGACACCGACAAGGAGGAACCAGATAGTGTTGAGGTCAGGAAAATGCATGGCGGGGAATGGTCAGGGATAGGGCCTTACTTGGATGCGCGCCCCTTCGAGGATAAGATTTCGCCGTCGTTGTCGGTGTGCCCGATGGCCTTAATGTGGTGCCCTTCGTCATCATCCGGTCCGTGCTGGATCTTCTTGTTGAGCAGGTAGATGAAGGTAAGGAAGAGAAGGGAGTAGATCAGTGCAAAGAGGATGATGGAGAAGACGACTTGGTTGGCCTGCACGGCTCGGGAAAGACCGTCGGAGGTCTTGAGCATGTTATAGACGATCCAAGGTTGGCGACCCATCTCGGCCGTGAACCAACCCGCCTGCATGCAAAGCTGAGGGGCAATGACGGCAAAGACGTAGATCCAAAGAAGTGGGCGGATGATCGGATTATCAGCCCTGAAAAGCCAACCTCTCCAGAGGAGCATGAGTGCTAGGAAAGAGAGACCAAAAACCGCCGATCCGAGACCGATCATGAGATGATAGGTCTGGAAAACTACCCCCACCATCGGCCAGTAGTTCGGTCTGATCTCGGCGAGCTTGTCTTTGGAGAGTCCGGGATTGCGGGCGGCCAGAAACTCGTCGCTCGGCATGGAAAGGAGTCCCTGCACCGGTTTCTTGAATTCATGAAAGCAGAGGAAGCTCAGGAGCGCAGGGATCTGCGGACCATGCACGGTCTGGTTCTTGGTGTCGACCCAGCCAAAGAGGGTCATCGGTGTGTAGTCGTGGGTCTCGTAGACACCCTCCATGGAGGCCAGCTTGATTGGCTGGTTCCGGACGACTCCGCGAGCGGTGGAATCGGCACTGATGGACTGCAGGACTGTCGAGAAGGCCGCGAAGCATACGGCTATCGTCATCGAGGTCTTGGCAAACTTCAGATGCTTACCCTTGAGCAGGTACCATGCACAAATACTCATCACGAGGAATGAGCCCACGAGCCAAGCACCCAGAACCACATGGCAGATTCGGTCCAGGGAGGAGGGGTTGGAGATCATGACCCAGAAATTATCGACCACCGCCCGGACATGCCCCAGGTCTGAGGCCTTAACAATGTAGCCCTCAGGAAGACGCGTGTGAACGTTCCCTGTGATCCTCTCGAGGTGGAAACCTGCCGGAGTCTGCATCCAGGAATTGGCGATCAGGATCCAGATCGCGCTGAAATGGGAACCAAGAGCCACCATGCAGGTCGCAAAAAAGTGCATCTTGGGACCTACCTTGTCCCAGCCAAAGAGAAGCAGCGCAAGGAAGCCCGACTCGAGGAAGAAGGCAAAGATTCCCTCAGCTGCTAGGGCACTGCCGAAGATATCACCCACGAAGCGTGAGTAGGCGGCCCAGTTCGTCCCGAACTCGAACTCCATCACGATGCCCGTTGCCACACCGATGGAGAAGATGAGTCCGAAGACCTTGGTCCAGAAGTGAGCCAACTGATGAAAGAGGGGGTTCTTGGTCTTGATGTAGAGGCCCTCCATGATGACCAAGAGCATCCCCAAGCCGATCGTCATGGGGGGATAAAGGAAGTGAAATGAGACAGTTAATGCGAACTGAATACGGGAGAGGATTTCTACAGACATGTGATGAAATGATGGAAAGACCAACTTGACGAAAACTCAATGCCTAACTTCTTGAACAATAGGGGTGGGGACCTATGCGGTGATGACTTTTTTTGTCAGGTGGGAGAGGAGATGGGGGTGACGCAACAGAAATGGAGCAATGCGGTGGGAGATGCGCGGATGCTCCGAGAGAAAGCGTGTCAGGCGATTCACCCAGAGACCCTTCCCATAGAGATCCCTGTGGGCTTGCGAGTAGAGGGCTTCACTAGTTTGCACAGTACCGGATGTTCCTTTGGTGGATGTAAACAGGTGGTCTGCCAGAAGTTCTCCACTCTGCAGGGCAAAGGAGATCCCTTCTCCGGTGAAAGGCTCGACCACTCGGGCTGCATCACCACAGAGAAAGACCCCGTCCTTGGCGAAGTGGCGCGCCGTCGGACGGGAAATCGGGGTAATGCTTCTCCATGCAGCCGCTGCATTCATCAAATAGTGCTCCTCTGCTTCCTTGCGGAGGGCTTTCAATGCGCCGTCATTGGCGACAAGGCAGAGGTTGGTCATTCCGTTTCCCAGGTCGGCTAGGCCACCATACCCGTTCCGGTAGATCCTCATCTCGAGAGCACCATCATAGTCGACAGGGTGAGGAATGTGGGTTTGCAGGCCGATCCGCGCATCACGGAAAAGGGAGGCATGCATCCCGAGATGACGCGCTGTCACGGAATTCCGCCCATCGGCAGCCACGATCTGGCGGGCGATGTGATTCTCACCAAGAGAAGTCGTTACCTCCCAGTGAGCAGAGACCTTGCGTAGGCTGGTCACAGGGGAACCGTCCTGAAACCTGACCCCAGATTCGATGGCATGCTCGACAAGCAGGGCATCCAGATCGCGGCGACGCACGACACGTTCGCTCCGGGAAATGTTTCGGTGGGGCAGGGGAAGGTCGATCTGCCCGTGCCCGGCCACGGAGAAGCGAATGGTCTTTGGCGAAGAGGAGGGGAGCGCCTCGATGCGTGAAGCCAACCCCAAGCGCTCGATGACAGGCCAGACAGCGGGATTCAGACAATCTCCGCATACCTTGTCCCTGGGAAAGCGTGCCGCCTCCAGCAGGAGAACTCGTTTTCCAGATGAGGCACAGAACGAGGCGCAGGTGCTGCCGGCAGGTCCGGCTCCGATGACGATGAGGTCCCAAGTCTTCATACAAAGATTTCCGACACTGTGTCAGCCAAGAGCCGCCCCTTCGAAGTCAGGAGCCAACGGTCATGTAATAACTCGACCAGTCCCTGATCCTTCGCTGCAGAGAGCTCGATTTCCCAAGGCTTGGAATCGGCAAGCGATAGCCCCTGTAATGTTCTCATACCGAAAGCTGCCCGCTCGCGCCGCTTCAGTTCCTCGGAGACCTCCTCCTCAAAATCGATCGCGGTTTTTCCAGCCATGGTGCTCTCGCTATAGATCCTGGTCTCACGAATATTCCTCCAACGTTTACTCCCAACGGTGGAGAAGGCACTGGGCCCGAGTCCCAAGTAGTCGTGCCCCATCCAATAGGCCGTGTTGTGGAGTGATTCATGTCCCGGGAGGGAGTAGTTGGAGACTTCGTACTGGAATCGACCAGAATCTCCCAAGAGCTTTGTGGTGAGTTCAAACTGATCTGCCTCAAGACTCTCGTCCGGAGCCATCTCACCACGACCCAGTTTCTGGAAGAACTCCGTATCCTCCTCATAGGTCAGCCCATAAGCCGAGAGATGCTCGGGTGAGAGGGCGATGCTGCGCTCAAGTGAGGAGCGCCAGGAGTCGATGGTCTGACCAGGAACACCGAAGATGAGGTCAATGGAGAGATTATCAAATCCAGCCTCTCGCAGGATGTGAAACGATTCCTCAGCCTTGTCCGCATCATGGGTGCGGCCGAGGGATTTCAGGACGGCATCATCCCAGGATTGGACCCCCATGCTGACACGGTTGATTCCCGCACCACGAAGAAGTCGGGCCTTGTCTGCTGCCACCGTTGCCGGATTCATCTCTATGGTCCATTCTTCCAGTCTGCTCAAATCAAGGGCGCCGTGCAGGCCTGCAAGGAGCTTTTCAAACTGCGGGATCGAGAGGGCGCTGGGTGTTCCTCCTCCGAAAAAGATTGTCTTGGGTCGAAGACGCGATGCCCAACAAGTGGTCTCCACCAGCAAGGCATCCAGAAATGACTCGACGCGTTCTCTGCCTGCCGACTCCTTATAAAAAGCGCAGTAGGGGCAGATATTTGGGCAGAACGGAATGTGGATATAGAGGTGTTCGATCATTCCGAGACCAGATTTCTATCCCAAGATGAGGGGAGCCTCAAGATTGGAGCGAGAGGTTTCCTCCAGAAGGAAAAGCTTCGCGCCTGCGTCAACCCGCTGGTACGTTCCACTAGAAGGCTTTTATGAATTCGCACAGTTCTTATCTGCGGAGTGTTCTCCTTCCCGTCATCCTGTGTGCTCACATTTCGTCGGCTGTGGCTGCTGAGACGCAGGCTACCTCAGCAAACAAGATCACGCCGGCCAAAATGAGACCCGCCTCAGAGCTGATCGCCGCCCAGCAGCCAGGTAAGGTATATAACAACATCCTTGAGCGTGCTTCGACCGAACAGATCTCCGTGCTCATTTCACTCTCCAAGCAACGCGTCTACTTGCTTGTCGGAGGAAAGGTGGCTGTTGATTCTCCCATCTCCTCGGGAAGACGTCCGGGCTGGACCCCATCTGGGAATTTCACCGTTATAGAGAAGGATCTTAATCACTCCTCCAGCCTCTACGGCAACTTTGTGAATCGTTCAGGATCCGTTGTCCGTTCTGGAGTCAGCAGCAGGCATGACGCCGCTCCGAGTGGGACGCGTTTCAGCGGAGCCCCGATGAAGTATTTTATGCGTCTCACCCCACAGGGGGTCGGAATGCATGCCGGGATTCTCCCCGGATATCCAGCCTCCCACGGCTGCATCCGCCTCCCTCACGAGATGGCCCGACTGATCTACAGTAAAGTCGGCATTAATACTCCTGTGACGGTTGGGGAGTGAGAGTGGAAAAAAGGCTAAAGGCTGAACCAAGTTCGTGGGGACGAGCGCAGAAGACTACCATGAAATCGTAGCCCGCAGGGCTACGCCTGCGGCGTAGTCTGCCGCGCATCTTCGCAGATGCTCGACTCTCTTCCTTCCTTATTCGCTGAAAGCAAGCAGCTCCATGTGCTGCTCAAAATCCTCTTCCGAGGAGATGTAGCCACCCTTGGAAGTAGGTGCAGCAGTGTGCAGCACTAGAACAATGGCGCCCAATGCTGCAAAAGGGACGGGAATCATCCAACGCCGCAGGAATCCAAAAGCGGGAGCCTGTTTGTGAATCAGGGCAGCTGTTCGTGTGGCAAACCAAGGTGAGGGGGTGACAGGATGGGATGTGGCATCTCTCTTGAGCAGGTCCCAAACGGGATCTTTATCCTGCTCATCTTCACGATGATTGCTGTGTTGGCGCATGGCTTTCACTTATTTGAACACCGAAGAGGTGAATTGGTTGTAAGGAATCTTTGCTGAGCAGAAAAAAAATTGGGCAAAGAGGGAGCCCAAAAAAGGGGGCTTTCGCCCCCTGATTTTCAATGTATCGGCAGGATATTCCCTACACATCCTTCGGCTCGAGGAATCCCTCAAGCTGACGAAGACGGGTGGGGTGACGCATCTTGCGGAGAGCCTTGGCCTCAATCTGTCGGATACGCTCACGGGTAACCTTGAACTGCTTGCCAACCTCCTCAAGTGTCCGTGAATAGCCATCCACCAGGCCGAAGCGCTGCTCGAGCACCTGACGTTCGCGCTCAGTAAGGGACTCAAGGACATCCTTGATTTTCTCCTTGAGGAGGACGATCGCGGCCATGTCGGCGGGATTCTCCGCGGACTTGTCTTCGATGAAGTCACCGAAGCTGGTGTCGTCACTGTCTCCGACCGGAGCCTGGAGAGAAATGGGCTGCTGGGCCATCTTGAGAACGGCTTGTACACGACCCACGGGGAGCTGGATCTCGTCTGCGATCTCCTCGGCGGAGGGCTCGCGGCCGTACTCCTGGACAAGCTGCTTCTGGACGCGGATGAGTTTGTTGATCGTTTCGATCATGTGCACCGGAATACGTATGGTGCGGGCCTGATCGGCAATCGAGCGGGTGATCGCCTGACGGATCCACCAGGTGGCGTACGTGGAGAACTTGTAACCTCGGCGGTACTCGAACTTCTCGACAGCCTTCATGAGGCCCATGTTTCCCTCCTGAATAAGATCAAGGAAGGAGAGTCCTCTGTTGGTGTATTTCTTGGCGATGGAAATGACGAGACGCAGGTTGGCCTCCACCATTTCGGTCTTGGCACGGAGAGCCATGCGGAAATGCCTCTTAAGATCGCGATGACGGTCGTGGAACTGGTCGATGGTCATCCAGTTCTTGCGGTGGGCATCCTCGATCTGAGCGGTGAGGGAACCAAGGTGGCGCTTGTGCTGCGGATCCGGGTTCTTCTTTGCTAGGTGCTTCTGATGCTCGGAGCTAAGGGACTGAAGGCTCTTGAGGTGGTCGTCAGCATGGGTGACGAAGTCCTCCACGATCTTCGATTTAAAGAAGAACTTGGGGTAAATCTTGACCACCTCCTCGATCTGCTTGATGAAGACAGCTTGGTCGTTGGGAGCAGGAGACTTCTTCGCAGGAGCGATTTTCTTGACGTAGTGATCAGAGACGACATCTGCCTGACGCTGCAGCTGCTGGCTGAGGCGGGGGAGGAGCTTCAGGTAACGCTCGCGGCTCTCGATTTTCTTGTCCTGGATGACGCGGTCGAAGCGCTCACGGGAATCAAGAAGGCGCTGGGCCATGTCCAAGTGGGCGTGGGCGATGAAGCCGAAGCGGTAGAGAACATCCTGCATCTCAATCTCAGCCTCTTCGATGCGCTTGGAGATCTCGACCTCCTGCTCACGGGTGAGTAGGGGGACCTGACCCATCTGCTTGAGATACATGCGGACTGGATCATCGAGGATGTCGAGTCGGCCGTCGGCCTTCTCTTCTTTCTCCTCTTTATCATCCTTCTTGTCGTCGTCGTCGTCCTTTTTGACTTCTTTGACGCGATCGACGTCGGAGGCATCGATGATGTCAATCTCCACGGCGCGAAGCTGCGAGAGAATGGAATCAATCGTCTCTGGATCATTCATCCCCTCGGGGAGATGCTCGTCAAGATCCTCAAAGGTGATGTAGCCCTGTTCTTTGGCAAGCTTCAACAGTTCGCGAATCTTCTCCTGAAGAAGCTTCTGCGCCTCAGCTGCATTGGCAGGGGCTTGCCCGGAAAGTGATAGTGAGAGGCCCGTCTTTTCCTTCTTGCCGGAAGGGGCTTCGCTCTTAATAGCAGCGGGAGCCTTGTTGGAGCCTTTGGAGCTCTTAGAAGCTGGGGTGGCTGGTTTATTAACCGCTGGCGCGGGCTTGGAAACAGGCTTTTTGGCTGCAGGTGCGGGCTTTGGGGCAACCTTCTTGGGAGATAACTTAGGGGCGGGCTTCTTAGCAACGACCTTCTTAGCCGGGAGAGGCTTTTTAACTGCTTTAGCCTGAGGCTTTTTTGCAGGAGCCTTCTTGGCGGAAGGGGTTGGCTTGACGGACTTTCCGGAGGGTTTCCGGGACGGGGAAGGTTTGGAGATTTTTTTCAACGGAGAGCAGGTAGAGCCTAAACTAATTCAAGTCGCGGGCGCGAAAAGATCGTTGAACTTTCCCTGAAGGTCAAGGATCTCTTTTTGGATCTCGATCATCTTCTCTGAAGTGAGTCCTGGGGCCTTCAGTTTCAAGGAGACAGTCGCCTGCCTTTTCTTTAGTTCGATCATTTGGAGGTTACGAATGGCATCCTGCACGGCAGCCAGAGGAGAAACGGGCATCTTTTCGAGTTCCCAGCCGCTGACGAGAGACTGGAATTCCTCAGGAATCAGGGCGAGAACAGCCGATGGAGAGGGGTCACGGAGTTCCTCAAGTGGGGGGAGGAGTTGGCTAAGAAGTTCAAGCTCAGGATCCAACTCTCCTAGGGTAGGGGCATTCTGGGTCGAGAGCCAGACTCTAACTTCTGGTGAGAGGAGGGCCAGACGACAGATCAGCTCGGTTGAGGCTGAGACTTTGACTCGCCGCCTGCTGGGGCTGCCCGTGGGGGTACCTCTGCCATCCTCCTCGGGGAGTGTGACAGGATTCTTTGCTGCTGCTTCCTGAAGAGCCGTTACAGAGAGACCCAAGCGGGAGGCCACATGTGCAGTGGTCGTTTCCCGGAGTGCGGCCTCTGGGAGCAACTCAAGATATCCGCCCAGCTTTCGAGCCACGGCGGCCTTTTCACGAGGCCCGAACTGCCCGGAGGCTTCGGCCGTGGCGCGATCGATGGTGTGGTCGAAGAAGTCCATGGAGAGCGATAGTCTTTCCCTGAAGGCCTCGACTCCTTTTCCCCGAATGAGTGAATCGGGGTCTTCTCCAGAGGGAAGACTGGCGACCCTGACCTCGATACCTGCGGCAAGAAGTGAGGGGAGGGACTTTTCGACAGCATTCTGACCAGCCGTGTCGGAATCGAAGCAGAGGACGACTTGTTCGACAAATCTCCGAAGAAGCCGTGCCTGCTCGGAGGTGAAGGCCGTCCCTTGTGGGGCCACGACATTTTTGACTCCATGCTCAAAGGCCGAGATCAGATCGATCTGCCCCTCCATCACGATGGCCGAACCTGCCTCAATCAGGGCGCGCTTGCTCTTATCGAGGCCGAAAAGAACGCGCCCCTTGGAGAAGATCGGTGTCTCCGGCGAGTTCACGTACTTGGCATCTTTCTGTGAATCATTCAGGATGCGTCCGCTGAAGGCGACGACCTCACCGTAATCATTGCGGATCGGGAACATCAGTCGGTCCCTGAAGCGGTCGTACCCTCCTTGGCTCTCGCCATCGCGAACGGAGAGTAACCCTCCTTGAATGAGTTCGTCCCGAGTGAAACCCTTGGCCATGGCCCAATTGCGCATCGTTTCCCAGCCTGCGGGAGCGTATCCGATCTGCCAGTCGACCGCGATCTCCTTGGTCAGGCCGCGACGCTTTAAATAAGTGCGGGCATGCTCCGCCTCCCGAGTCCTCAGGAGACTCAGGTGATACCAAGCAGAGACCTCCTTGTGGAGCTCCAGCAGTCTGCTGCGCTGGTCGCGTCGAGACTGTTCCTTGGGGTCGTTATCCTCCACGAGGACGATGCCTGCCCGCTGGGCGAGCTTTCGGACGGCATTCGGAAAATCGACATGCTCGTAATCCATCACAAACCTGAAGACGCCACCCCCTGCGCCGCAGCCGAAGCAATGGAAGGACTGCCTGGAGGGATTCACATGGAAGGAGGGACTCTTCTCTTTGTGGAAGGGGCAGATGGCCCGGTAGCTGGTGCCAGCCCTCTTGAGCGGGAAATATCCGCCGATGATCTCCACGATATCGCTGGAGTCAGCGACCTTCTGGATACTCTCTTCGGCGATACGAGGCATGGGGAGAGGCTAAAGGCTAACGGTGGAAGGCTAAAGGCGGAAAAATGAATAACGTCCGGGAACCAGATGCCGCCTTCAAGAGAGGATCAGCTTGAGTGCGGAGAGCGTAGCCATGACAATGGCGAGCCATTCAAAAAGTGATTGGGTGACTTTCCCGAGAAGAAGCCGACCCACGACCATGCCGGCTATGATCGCCGGCAGCATCAGAAGGTCAATCAGCAGGGAGGATGATGTGATCAAACCAAGATTCCAACTGAGAGGAACCTTGACCAAGTTGGTGACGCAGAAGAACCAGGCGCAGGTTCCCACAAAGGCCATCTTGTCGAATCTTTTGGCAAGCAGGTAGAAGGTCATCGCTGGTCCCCCGGCATTGGCCATCATGGTGGTCACTCCGGCCAGAAATCCTGATCCTGTTGCGAGAACAGGATGGTGCATGATCCCCGCAAGAATCCTCTTATCAAAGCGTTGCCAGAGGACAAGTGCCATCATCGACAGAATGAGCCAACCGAGAAAGTGAGTAAAGTTGGCATTGGAGATGCGGCTCATCATGAGCCATCCTGCGATCAGACCTAGGAAGGTCGAGGGGATAAGACGACGGAGGTCTCCCCAAGAGACATGCCTGCGATAGACAGAGATCGCCATGAAGTCGGCCATGATCAGCATTGGCAGCACGGCTCCTGTCGACTCCTTGGCAGGAAAGGCCAGCGCCATGACAAGCACAGCGATCAGTCCGAACCCACCGAATCCTGCCTTAGTGAAACCGATGCAGAAAGCGGAGAATGCCACAAGCAGCCAAGCCTGCTGGCTCAGGTGAGGAAGGAAGGCCACTAGGAGTTTGGGGGACAGCCTCTAGGTATCTACTTGGCCGCCCCAAGAGAATGCTCCAGCTCCAGAAGCTGTTTCTCTAGCAGTCGTGGAGTCTTCTCAAGCTCGGTAGCTACTTGGTGAACCAGCGCCTCAACGCTTGAGACGACCTGGCTCCCCGCAGTTGAGCGAAGCAGCCCGGCAATGCGGCTTCCGGGAACGACAAGGTTGCTGTAGCGAAGGAGTGTCTTCCCATCGTGCTCCTCGATACGGAGCGATCCTGAACATGATTTGGTGTAGCGGGACTGCAGAACTTTCCATGAGATTTCATACGAGTTGGCTGATAATTTCTTCAGCTCATTCCGCGATGTGTAGACCTCATCAGGCAGGAAAAGCGGCATCTTCAGCGTATATTCCCCCTCATGGATCCAAGTATTGGGGCGTGAAGTGATATGGACCGAGGAGCAGTTAGGGATGTACTTGGGGTCCAACTCACTGTCCCAGAAAATGGCTGTTACCTCTGCTGGCTTCCCTGTGACAAGGTGGTAAATGGTGTAGCGCGGCCACGGCTTGTCAGGAATCTCCTCCTCAATCTGCACCTGTTTGCCCGCAAGAAGCTGTGATTGCTGCTGCTTGGTCAACGCATTCCACATCTGCTCCTCCGCAAAGAGCGATGATGTTGTCCCAGCAAGGAGCAGTAGGAGGCAAATAAGCGAACGCATCATGAGATCCTAGGCATCACAGGAATTGCCGGTCAATCTTCGGCACTTGACTAGCGAAACGAATGGGGAGGGAGGCCCAGCGCAAGTTCAACGGCCTGAAGCTGCGTGGCCAAGAGCTCTGGGGATTTCTTCTTCTCGCTTTCAACCTGGCGCACCAAGGCCTTCACACTATCGACAATCGAGGCCTGCGCCGGCCAGCGCAGCAGGCCAGCGAAGTTGCTCCGTGGTTTCACGAAGTTCTGGTAGCTGAAGAGTGCTTGGTCGCCACGCGGTTCGATCCGGATCACACCATTGCATTCCTTGGAGTAACGTGACTCGAGCACCTTCCATGTGATCTCATAGCAATCTGGCTGAGGACTCTTGATGATGATCCGTGAAACATAAAACTCATCTGGGAGAAACAAGGGCATCCTGAGCGTAAACTCTGCTTCATGAATGTTGGGAGAGGGGCGAGTCTGGATGCGCGCAGATTTGCAGTTCGGGAGATACTTCATATCGAGTTCACTATTCCAAAAGACGGCCGCGACATCGTCCGATGTGGCTTTGACTAGCTGATAGATCGTGAGTTTTGGCCATGGGCTTCCGGGAACCTCCTCCTCGACGAGAACCTGTTTGCCTGAGTTCAGGACACTCTGCTGCTGTTGTGTCAGTCCGCCCCAGAGCGAGGGATCGGAGGCCAACAGGGAACCTGATATCATGGGACACAGGTACAGAGAAAGACACAGACTCATCAGCAAACGACACTTCATGACATGATCATCGGTTGTCGTGAGCGATCAGTCAAACTACTGGGGAGAGAGTTGACTCCGGATGATCACCCTAAGGTAGCAAGCGCAGAGCATTAGGAACACCGCAGGCAGCACCAAGAAGGCTTCCGACAACGGCACCACGATGGCAGCTGTCTCCACCCACCATGGCATTGGCAATGATTCCTTCGGCAAAGTCGGTTGCGTACTTCCAGACCAAGTAGAGGGAGGCGGGCATCGCGTCGGCGATGTAGCAGGCGGTGCTATACCGGCGGCCGACGACATGCTCATCGGGTTGATGGATCCATGTTTCAGCCTTCTTTCCGGAGATCCAGTCACCAGCTTCGCGTCGGATCGCATCGTGAAGCGGCACTCCTTCCGCAACATCCCAGAGCAGTCGCACCAGCGTATCGGCCGCCCTCAGCACATCGCCGTGGGCATGAGTCAGGCCCACATGCTCCTTCACAATCCGTCGCAACTCCTCACGTGGTGTTCCCTCAAGAGCAGCACAGAGGGCGGGAACTGTGGCGAGGCCACCGATGTGTTCGTCGCTGATCCCGCACTTGCGGGGCTTCTTGCCTTGGGAGTATCTCGTGAAGAAGGCCCTGTGGTACTCCTCCACATAGGTATCGTGATGCCATCCCGGTTCAAGCATCCGGGCGATGTAGCGCTCCAGCCAGACATCAGGTTCATAAGCGCCTCGCTCACGAACCATCGTGTACAGTTCAGTCGCCAGACGATAATTCAGCGTATTCTCTCCGGCCTTCAGAAATTGGTGGTAGTGAATGCCTCGCTCGCCCCAATACTTTGCCTGCTCTCTGAGTATGTCACCCTGCTCATTCAGCGCCTCATAATGCGAGCGCCAAAGGATACTGTCGGAGTGCGGGTTCTTTGGGGCCATGAAGCGGTTGACGCGGCCATAATCCCGCTGCAGCGCCTCACGGTCATAATACCAGTGCACTGGCATCGCCAAGGCATCGGCGGCCAGTGAGCCAAGGTATGCTTCAAACCAAGGATTCATAAGGTCTTTAGAGCTTCCTCTTATTACTTGCGGATTTCCTGCGAGGCTTGGAGTTTTTGGAGCTCCGGGGCCTTTGCGCTTTGGCCTTTTTTGCACCTCTGTCTGCACTCTTGGACCGGGAATGTGATGGGGCAGGGGAGACTTTACCCCGCTTCAACTCAAGAGGGCTAAGGAGTGGGCGCCAACTTGATCTGATCAATGCCTCACGGAGGAGGGCGAGATCGCTGGCTGAGAGATTCTTCAACTCGGCGGGAACTTTGCCTCCGCCAATGAAGTGACTCAGTGCCGAGAGGAAGAGTGTCGACTGTTCCTCATCGGCGAAACCTAACTCCTCGGGGAATGCCGCATCCAAGATCCATGCTACGGATTCCGTCATCTGCGTCAACTCGTCTGCCCAACGCATGATCGTCTCAACAGGGTCAGCATCTGATTTCCCAGCGACCATCGCCAGAATGTCCTCCCGCCGCTCCACATTCAGCAGGAGGGCGAGGAAGAAACGGTGCTCCACATCCTCCACATTTCCACGCATGGCTGCAATTCCGTCACGACGGATGATTTCCTGAAGGGTCGGAGCGACAGGCTCCGCAAGCTCTCCATGCTTGGCTGAAAAGACCTCCCACACATCCTCCCAGGCTCCGAGGTTCCGGAGGTGCGTCATGCAGTTCTGAAGGATGAAGAAGCCGCGTTCAAAATCAAGCTCACTGACCATCTCGGCAACCAGATCGGCGTAGTCGGCATCGCCTGTCTGCTCCAGCACATCGAGGAGCTGCTTGCGTCGCATCGTGAGGGCGTCGTGATGGACCGGGTCAACCGCCACATGAGGAGGCAGGTAGGTGAACTGAGGCCCTGTACCGGGATCGGAATGAGTCCGAATGACCACGGTCACCGAGGGGGTCTCGAGGTGAAAGAGTGAGTGGATGCAGCTGCGCCCCGAGATGATCTGAACCGTGCTCCCTGTCTCAAGCAGCGTGGCATCCTTGAGCATCAGATTACCAAGACGGAAGTGAGCAGTCACCGGGCGGACGTTCTCAAACTCAAAGTGAGAATGGATGCTCGACCCCTCCATCACGTGAAAGGCCCCGGAGAACTCGTGCTGGTGAATGTCGGTCGTACCATCGAGCCAGAAGAGGATCTGGATGTAGAACTTGGGGTTATCGTAGACGATCAGCTCGGGTTGGCCGAATCCCGAGGAAGTCTGAAACGGCTGCTCATCGTTGAGGAGGAACTCCTGGATCAGGGTGCCCAGATCGACATGGTCGGAGGGGGGATTCTCCTGAAGGGCTTGCTGGGCGATTCCGGGAAAGCTCGAAAGGTCGAAGTTCTTCTGCTTCCAGCGATCATAGACGTTTTGGCCAAGCTCGGTAAAAAAGGAGTCCATGAGAGAACTCTTTCGCAGGGCTTCAGGTGGGACAAGAACCATTCATTCCAAAAATTGCATTGGGAATCTGAAAAGGGGAAGGGGTGTTAAAAAAGGTTACAACCGTTTAAAGGTTACAATGTTGAAAAAGTAGCCAAAAACCAAGACTGGGGAAGGTTGTGTCATAGAACGTGCCGTCAAAAGATGACTACGCGAGTCGAAGCTGTCCGCTAACCTAAGCGCCTTGTAACCTTTTACACTGCAACGGTTTTAACCCTTGATGGACTCATCTTCCGGGTGAACCTTGCAAATCTGTTGGATCCACCCTCATGCAAAATCTGGGTTCATCACCAAGGAGGTCCTGATCCGGCGTGGTTGTGGGATTTTCTTGCGGGAAGAATAGGGCGGATTTAGCTTTTAAGCTGTTTAAGGGGCAATAGCTCAGTTGGTAGAGCGCGTCGTTCGCAATGACGAGGTCAGGGGTTCGATCCCCCTTTGCTCCAGATTTCATGCTTGGGGTTTTTGGTGGGTCTCATGGTTAGGGTAGTAATATCAACCCACTACGCCCGATCGTCGGTGCATTCTACCGGGTGTCACCAGATCCCTTCAGCAAAGCAACTTTTCCCTCGACGCCTGATTGACGCCACTCTGCTGGCTCGTTCACGTCCGCGCGGTTTTAGTATGCTCAACGTCGCCTCAGCTGGCATTGACTGAGTACAGGACTTATACAAGGGGAGGGGAGTCAGCTCCAGATCCTCAGTCTTTGTGCCATGCTAAAATCATGGTGATTGAGCCGTTCGCATTCTTTTTCATTCATACTTGTGAACGTCACCCTGATAGTGGAATTTTCTGACATTGGATTCCTCACTCCCAATCTTACCAAGTTTCAGGGAAAAGAGAGACGGATTCACCTTGGTGGAGTTGCTCGTCGTCGTGGCCATCATCGGAGTGCTTGCGGCCCTGCTGGTACCAGCAGTCTCCTCTGCCCGCTCCTCGGCTCAACGGTCCCAATGCATGAATCGCTGCTCCACCCTCGGGAAGGCCCTCCTTCTCTATGCCCAGGACAATGACGGTCAACTACCAGCCAATGCCTCCCCGAACTACGGAAACATGAACTCTGGCATCTGGTTTGACTACGCCGCGCTCCTGCTCCCCTACTTGAACATCACATCAGCCGCCTCCTCAGATCCCTCCCTCTTCCGCTGCCCTGTGAAACAGACAGGCACTCTCAGTCGCCCCGACTACCTCTTCAATGGAGCCAATCAGCTCAACCCCTCCTTCCCTGGCTTGGCCGGCATCAGCGTTGCCCAACTTAACAAACCTTCCTCCACACTGCTGATCGTGGAGATCTGTGCCGCCGTTCCCTACTCGCTCCATGCGCCCTCCCAAAACGGCACCAATGCCACCTCGGGAGCCAAGAGTGTCGTCTGTTTCGCCGACGGCCACACAGACTTTCTGCCTATCTATTGGGATGGGGCCGGGGCCCCTAGCTTCCACGCCGATCCTCCGGCGAGCTACGGCTACCAGTGGAGCCGGAACTGAGGAATCGATAATCCTTCAAAAGGACATTCGCTATTTTCAAGGCCTCTATACCCAATCCTACTCTTACAGCCACCTCCCTGAAGATAAGGGCTAGGGGGGAAACCGAGCCTCCCCGGAGTCTCGGGAGTTTAGAAGATCGCTAGAGGCGGGTGAGTTAAGCCGCCTGAGGTCACAAGCTACAACTCTGTTTGCTGTCATTCAGGCACTCGCCGCTGGACGCTTGTCTGTCGTCTTTCAGCACCTCGTCTCGATCACCGATCAGTCCACTACAAATTCGATACCCTCTCTCTTATCCGCTGCATGGCGAGACGCCCCACCGGGATCGGCTTCGAGAGACCCCTCAAGTGGAGCTCATACTCATCCCGGGTCAGCTTCACGACCCGGTTGATCATCCCGGCATTGACCAGCAGACTGCGGCTCGCCTTAAGGAAGAGTTCCTCCGGGAGCCGCTCTTCCCAATGACGCAGAGGCCTGTTCATCAGGACGGTCGTGACACCTTCCAGATAGAAGAGCGTGTAGTTCCCCTGCGACTCGACGGCACGGATCTCTCTCGATCGGGTCATTCGGATCGCCGGCTTCTCGGAAAGCATCACGAGATCCTCGGGACCGAGTCTCAGTCCTGCGTCCGCAGAACCATCTGCGGTAGAAGCAGGATGCCCATCGCTTGCCATACTCCCCGGCATCGGCTGGGAAGCGCCGATGACCCTGCGTAGCACCCGGTCCTGTCGGATTCTCTCCACAGTCAGCTTGAGCCGTTCCGGATTCACCGGCTTGGTGAGGTAATCAAGGGCATTGGTCTCAAAGGCCCGGATCGCATACTCGTCGAAAGCCGTCACAAAGACCACCGAGGGGGGAGAGGTCATCTCCTCCAGCAGCGGCAGCAGCGCGAATCCATCCTCTGGAGACATCTGCACATCGAGGAAGACCACCTCAGGCTTCTCCTGTGCGATCAGCTCCCAGGCCGTGGCCACCGAGTCAGCCTCCCCCACGATGTTGATGAAGGGATGATCCTGAAGGTGCCTCCTCAGGTGCTGACGCATCAGTCTCTCATCATCCACGAGGATCGCGCGGATCGGGTCGGTCTCTCCCCCCATATCAGACGAAGCGATTCTGAGGGAATGCGGGCTCATCTAATAATCAGGAGGATTGCAGAGCGGGGTATCGGGCGGAAGCGACCCCACCAGATCGTATCGGGAACGTCACGAGAACGGTCACCAGACCAGCCTCGCGGGTATCCTGGGTCAGCGACGCACGATCGCCATAGATCAGCTGGAGTCGCCTGCGGAGATTACTGATCCCGGTGCCGAGAGAGGTCGAGGCAGATCGAGCGACATCGGGATCAACCCACGACCCCGTATTGCTCACAGACACTTGGAGCATCGGGGTGGAGTCATTCCCGGCATTTACCCCCGACATGCCTCCGGAGATCGACGCCGAAATCCTGATCCGAAGGGGCCTCGGACTCGTGCGCTGGCCATACTTGATGGCATTCTCCAGAAGAGGTTGGACCAGCGCCGAGGGGACCGAAGCCTTGCCGGCCGCATCCTCCACCTCGAAGCCGTACTCCAGCGCCCCTTCGAAGCGGACCTTCTCCACCTCCAGATAGGCTTTCAGGGCATCCAACTCATCATTGAGGGGATGCAGGTCCACTCCCTGCGCTTGCCCCTGGATAAGAGAGAATCGCAGATACTCGCAGAGCGACTGGGTGAGCGCGACCACCTGCGCATTCTCCCTGCCGACCTCGATGATCGTGGTCAGGGCATTGAAGAGGAAGTGGGGATTCACCTGCGAGCGGAGCAGGGCGAGCTCCGCCTCCCGGTTTCTGCTCTCCAGTTCGACGCTACGGCGGAGATTCTTCAGGCTGAAGTAGAGGACAAACCAGAGGAACAACAATCCGGACCGCATCAGGAGCATGGCCGAGACAAGCCCATGGGTCTGAGGGCCATTCCATTGGACACCCAGCAGATCGGCGATCCACAAGGTGCCCGCGAGCTCCACGGAACCGATGATCATAGAGGCAAGCAGGCTCAGCACAAACAGCACGCCCAGGCTCCACTTCTTCCTGAAAATCCACCCGCAGATCGGCCGCAGCGCACATGTGATCGCAAACCCGGTGACCGGGCGGATCAGGAAGACCATACGCATCATCGGATCCGGGAAGACATGGGTCATCCAGACCCCGAGCGGCAACAGGCTGAAGAAAGCCCACCCGCCGATCTGCATCGGCCAGAACGAGAGGCCAAAGACCCATCGCTTGGACGAAAGGCCCGGCCCGTGAAGGCCATGCAGGTAATTTTTTGGTAACTCGGGAGGACGATCGGACATCGGAACTAGCGAACTTTAGCTCCGGCACACGGCTCTCGGAAGCAGGAACGGGTGCCCCCCTGCCCGATTCGTCACCCTTTTAGCCCATTTCGTCATTTTTTGTGCTATCGGGGAGGGATTTCGGTTGTTTCCGTGCGGAGGGCTGGGTAACAGCACATCGGTCAGAGCAGACGTTCGCAAATCGCCCAATCCATCCAACCAAATCAGTAAACTCAAAATTCCAAAAACCCAACCCCATGAAAAAAACCATTCTCGCTCTTGCCCTTGCCGCAGGACTCACCTCATTCGCAGGAACTGCGAAAGCTTCGATCGTATTCAAAAATCTCAATCAGACGATTTTAGCGGGACAGACATTCAATTTTGGATTTGACGGTTCAACGATTACAACTGGAAGCGGGGGTTATTCTGTTAGTTACTCAAGTGCTTCATCTTTTACTTACCCTGGTTGGGGAACATTTACTATCCCAGCATCCATGACTTTTAAAACACCTGGTTATCCCGAGTACATTACCAGAGGTGGCAACCAAGGGGGTGGTGGTAAATACGCGGTAGAGGGTAACAATGTTAAAGGATACGATTTGGGATGGACTAGCGGTTCCCAAGTTACATACTCTAATCTACAAAACTCAGCTATTTGGGTGATTATGAACCCATATGATGGTGGATATGCTGCTTGGGCTGAACTGAGCTACAATAATAATAATGGTGTTTTTGGAGCGGTTGCTTTTGCAACGGGAGGTGGCGATATTAACATCGGGGATACTGGCAATGGATTTTACACACCCGTAGTACTGAGCAATGTCGCCGCAGTCCCTGAGCCTTCCCAAGTTGCAGCATCCCTGCTCCTTGCCGCTGGCATTGCTGGATTCGTGATCGTCAAGCGTCGTAAGGAAGCTTCCGAACTGGAAGCCCTCGCTGCTTAATCGCTCATAGTTCTTTCAAGAAGACCCATCCTCTGATGAAGGGGATGGGTTTTTTTGTGTCTTGGGTTTGAACACCCTGCCCGATTCGTCACCCTTTTTGCCCATTTCGTCATTTTTTTGGGGTCTTTCCTCGTTTTTTTCTAGGCAAATTTTGGGAGGGGCGAGAGTTTGAGACCTGATTTCAGAAAACCAAAAAATCAACTCTATGAAAAAGACCCTCCTCGCTCTTGCCATCATGGCAGGACTCACCTCATTCGCAGGAAATGCGAAAGCCAATATCAACTACAGTTTTAGTAATGACTACAGCGATGGGTCTGGATGGGGACAGACTGTAACGGGAACAATTTTTGGATCGTTCAACTTAGATAACACTTTTAACTTTAAGTCGATTTCTGCAAATAGCGGAACTCACTCGACCACTATCTCTTTAGGCGACAACGCTAACCAAGGATTTGGTAATCGTTTGCAAAATACAGGAGGATTAATTAGTGGATTTATTTACATTGTTAATAATAATAAGACCACTGGAATCCCATTCTTAAACGTTGACTTTACCGAAAATTATTATTCTTATTACGCCGATTCACCTGAGAGTTATGTTGGTGCTTCCGGTGTTGCTACCGTAGTCACCGACACCGCCGCAGTCCCCGAGCCTTCCCAAGTTGCAGCTTCCCTGCTCCTTGCTGCTGGCATCGCAGGATTCGTGATCGTCAAGCGTCGCAAGGAAGCTTCCTCACTGGAAGCCCTCGCTGCTTAAGCTACACACCGAAGTCCAGAGCCAAGTCACCTAGGATGTGACGCGGCAGATCTCGCGAATGCAGGACCCTGAAAGGGCGCCACGGCTTCCGGGAGGAAGTGGCGTCAAACGAGGGTCGAGCGTCGAGAGCTCTCAAACCCAAGGCACTAAGTCGCCAAGATAGTCAAAGACCCGTCTTCCTAAAAAGGGAGACGGGTTTTTTGTTAGCTGGGACTTCCTTTTGACACCACTTTGCTCCCGCAAAGCCGTGGTGCCCTCCGGGCAACGACTCCGTCGTTGTCTTCCGCGTCCGTTCCCACGGACTTGGTTCCCCACCTTGTGTCTCTTGTGCATCTTGTGGCAAAAATCCCAGCAGAGGTATTAGCCACAGCAGCCTTCGGCTGTGCACAAAAGTCACAAAATGAATCATAGGAAAAACTCTTTCCCCCCTCCTGTGCCTCTTGTGCATCTTGTGGCCAAATTCTTCATCCTTGATGTCATCCGCCCTCAGGCGGGCGGTGATACCCCCAGGGCAACGACTCCGTCGTTGTCTTCCGCGTCCGTTCCCACGGACTTGGTTCCCCTCCTTGTGCTTCTTGTGCCTTATGTGGCTAAATTCTTCACCCCCCCTCAGGCTTTCTGAAGTCTCTCGGCGAGCCACATCTTGATGAGGCTTTGGCGGGGCACACCGACTCGATCGGAGGCATGATCGAGGCTGTCGACCATCCAGCGAGGGAAGTCGATATTTACCTTGGTGGGAGTGAGATCAAGCCGTTCCTCGTTGGCAGCGAATCGCTGAGCCGTGGAGAGATCGAGGTGATCGAGGATGTCGGTTCCCGAGTCGGCCATGGAATCGAATTGGTCCGCAGTCAGATTCCGGTTTGGGATTCGTGTCTTAGTTTTTTTCATAGAGTTGTTTTTCGTTGAGACGGCTTGGTCTGGCACTGATGATTCTGATGGCGGAGCCGCGGTAGGTGATGATGATGGTGTAAAAGCGCCCCCTGATCGTGCCAATCACGGCGAAGCGTGGCTCCCCGGAGACAATCCTGACGGCGATCTCGATGCGCTCGGAGTTCCAGAGCTCCTGCGCCTCAACAAAATCCATGCCGTGCTTAATCTTGTTGCTGGTGCTTTTGGCCTGATCGAACTCAAAGGTCACGAGTTCACTCTAGTGTGCGCCCCTCAGAAATCAAGCAGAAATACCTTTAGAGTATCTTTTAAATACCATTTCCATATCCTCCCTCGTTTCTTAAGCGTCGTCCTAACAGTCTCACAGTCTTCAGCCTAACAGCCTTATTTTCAGCCTTCCCCCATCCCCCTGCCCAGTTCGTCACCCTTTTGGCCCATTTCGTCATTTTGTGGGCTTTCGGGGAGTGATTTCGGTTGAGCCCGTTTGGAAAGCTATGCAAAAGCACCTCTGCCACAGCAGTTGTTCGAAAAAATTACCCAATCAATTCACCCAGATCAAAAAACTCTAAAAAAACCCAACCCCATGAAAAAAACCATCATCGCTCTTGCCCTTGCGGCAGGACTCACCTCATTCGCAGGATCTGCGAAAGCCGGACTCACCTTTAATTTTAACTTTACAGGTTCGGGTCGTTATACTGCGACCAAAGATACAGTGTCAGGCAATTTGACACTTAATGACGCAAATACAGCCGCGACAAGCTTATACATCACCAGCATCACCGGACCAACTCCGGTAACATATAATAGTGGCTTTAACTATGTATTTACAGCTCCAGAAGACTGGATGTACCAAGTTGAAAATAATTCTTTTACGGTGACTAGCGGTAATATTACCTCAGCTAATTTCTTGGGTGCCGGTTATGGATCTTATGGTACTGTGCAACTGAATACCCTCTTCGGTGGGGATTATTATAATAATTATAATTATGATGGTATTAATACAGCAAATGGTCCGGGAGGAGATCTCGCTGGTATCACCTTCACACCCGTCACTGGTGGAGCCGCCACCGCCGCAGTCCCCGAGCCTTCCCAGGTTGCAGCTTCCCTGCTCCTGATCGCCGGCATCGCAGGATTCGTGATCGTCAAGCGTCGCAAGGTAGCTTCGGCACTGGAAGCCCTTGCAGCTTAATCCCTTAATTTAAAACTCAACAAAACCCGTCTTCCTGAAAAGGGAGGCGGGTTTTTTGTTTGTTACACTGCTTTCTCTCAGCCTGTGCCTCTTGTGCCTCTGGTGGCCAAATACTTCATAAGGGATGTCATACGCCTCCCACTTTCTGCAACAACCTAACGGCCTTTTTTCCCGCCCCTTGCCTTACTCATCACTGTTTTTGCCCAGTTCGTCACATTTTGGGCTTTCGGATACTGATTTTGGTTGAGAATGGAGACAAGAATTGCTTAGAAAACCTTTTGTATCCGGCGCCTCTTAACTCATAAACTCGAATACTAAAAGCCAACCCCATGAAAAAAACCATACTCGCTCTTGCGCTCGCCGTAGGACTCACTTCATTCGCAGGATCTGCGAAAGCCTCACTAGTCTATAATTTTGGTTTTAAACAAGGTGCCATCGATCTAACAGGTCAACTTGTTTTGAGTAGTGCTGCAGCAAGTGCGCTGGAACAGTTTGCAGCATCTCCAGTAGGAGACAAATTCCTTGGGTATGTTGGAAATGGCACTTCATTGACCTATACGATAACTGGAGATCCTTTGGTAAATGGTACTTATACCATCACTCCAGGATCTGGAACCGGTTATGATTATGGGGCCGAGTTTGTGTTCCAAACTGCTACTTCGTTTAATCCGCTGGGGACTCTTATCAATAAAAATGATGGCACTAGCGTTCTCACTGATTTTAAAATATCTGACAGTTTAAATGGCAATTTCGCTTGGAATCTTAGGACATTAGGGATTGGTGCTAATAAAGGTACGGAATGGCCACATAGTTTTGTTTATGCAAATCTTGAGCCTTATTATCTGTCAGCTGTACAAGACACCGCCGCAGTCCCCGAGCCCTCGCAGGTTGCAGCTTCCCTGCTCCTCGTGGCTGGCATCGCAGGATTCGTGATCGTGAAGCGACGCAAGGAAGGTTCCGCACTGGAAGCCCTCGCTGCTTAATCTACTCACCGAAGTCGAGAGCCAAGTCACCTAGGATGTGACGCGGCAGATCTCGCGAATGCAGGACCCTGAAAGGGCGCCACGGCTTCCGGG
>Ga0209829_10000335_pt1 | contig 44223 bp, 38 predicted proteins | sample C_140205_EF_Meta_FD_187311 | JGI IMG/M metagenome (GOLD analysis project Ga0209829, IMG submission 187311) | Freshwater microbial communities from Lake Croche, Canada to study carbon cycling - C_140205_EF_MetaG (SPAdes) (version 2) | ecosystem: Environmental > Aquatic > Freshwater > Lake...
GAAAAGCGGTCACAATATCCCGATTGTTTGTGATACGGTAATGTTCCAAATTTGATTTTTCTTCGAACGATTTTTTCCAACTCTCATTTCCTACGCGCGGACTTGCAAACGATACCACGGTGATTTTATCATCCACCTTATATGATAATAAATATCCAAACAGAGTGGCCAGTGCCGCGCCTAGTGAATGTCCCGTAATAAATAAGGCGTATTCGGGATGAGTGGTTAGTTGTTTATGTACTTCATCAATAATGTCATTGAATACTCCGGTGCTACATAATTGGTCATAGAATCCACTATGAACCATGATTTCGTCTCTTAAACAAATTTTTCTCACTTGTAAATCATAATACCAATCAGTCGATGATTCGCTTCCTCTGAATACAACACATATGCGCTTGTCTTTATCATTCAGCGTAATACCGACTTGAAGATCTGTAGTTTTGTCGGTAATAAACCGACATACTTTTCCAGAGGGCACGTTTTTTGCAATATCGATTAATGCAAGTTTACGTGTTTCGCTCATTTTTAAATCGTTTACATCGTTCGATAATTTGTTAACAAATGTATCGACAGTTTCGTCGGAATTTTCGACTTGAAACGATTTGTCATAATTGTAAACCAACATGGTAATTCGGAGTAAATCGACGACCGTTTTGTGAGAAATCATTATGTATATATCTATGTTTATATATGCATAATGTCAAATAAAAATATACAGAAATAATAGTTTTTTTATTTTTTGGTCCGGTCTTTAATACATCTTCCCGTTTTTTCATTTCGGATTTTCCCGTCTGGACATGCTTTTTGCGTTCGGTCTTTAATACATCTTCCCGTTTTTTCATTTCGGATTTTCCCTTCTGGGCACGCCTTTACCGATTTTGCGTGTTTTTCCTTTTGGATTTTGACTGTTTTATTTTTTTTACATTTAAAATCTGGCGAACGCGAAAATCCGTCCTTACATTTTTTCACACAACGCTTTGATTTCGGATTGTATTCTTTTTCGGGAGGACATCGATATAAGGTGGATAACACAACATCATTAATTTCACCCGGCGACAACACCACGTCTTCTTTATCAATTGAACCAATCGATTTTTCTACACTTTTTGGCACCGTCGGACCATCGACCAATTGATTGTTTTCAAAGTGTTTATTATATTTATCCAAAATATGACAATCAAATAAAATATCTTCGTATTCGGCAATAAGCGGTTCAATCGTAATACGACTTGATAAATCGGCGGTTACCATTCGTTGAAATAGCATTACCAATTTTTCCAACAATTGTACGTCGATTAAATCACTTGATTTTATTAAAACGTACATAAATGCCATGCCCGTACCATAAATATCAATTGTATCCAACGATTTATTTAAAACTTCATCATATTTGCCGGGTTTCAGTTCATACATTAATGTTTGATAAAAATCGGTTAAAAATGAGGCAACAATGGCTTCATGTGTCTGTTTGTCAGCTTGTTTAGCGATGACATATGTAAAGAATGTGCGAAATGCGTAAGCGATATCATTATGAACGTCTTTTTTAATATTGTCGACTAATGTATCATAATATTTTGTAATGACAGCGTCTGATTTAGTTGCTATCCGCGTAAATACATTCTGATTTAAAAATTCAATTTCAAATGGAAAAGACCAATGATATTTTGCAAGATAATTGGTTGATGTTTTACTTTGGTCGACTAATTTATCTTTTGTATTCATCAGCCCAAAGTCGATAAAATTCAATCGATTGGTCGATTCGTTGTAGACGAAATTTTGTGGTTTCAAATCGTGATGTATAATGCCATTATCTAAAAACGCTTTTAGGCCGACTAATAAACGGTGCGCTTCTATCCAAAATAATTCTATTTTGCGGGTGTTTTCGGCAGTTATTGGCCAAGTCGCGACATTGTCTGCAAATGTAACTAAATTTACACCGCCGTCTTCCAACAGTAACAGTGATAATTTGTCCATCTTGTTGATAAATTTTTTCCCATTTTTACATTTTCGGATGGCCGTCATATTTTCTGGAGTGGGAGCCACTTTACATTTTTCGGGAACGCCCAAATAGAAATTATGTCCCATATCGATGTTTTCAATACGACCATATTCGGCCAATTCGCTATCCGCGTCTTGCCTGGTCATTACCTTTGATATTTTATTTGAGTAATCTATATTTTTATTGGTATCACATTCTAAACTGGGTTTATGAACACAGCCGTATGTGCCTTCACCTATTACATTTGACATCCTTATATAGTATATTTATACATTATTTCTCGGAATAATGTCCATGTTCTCTAACATGGTTATTTTTTTGACCGAATTTTCAAAGGTATTCTGTTTGTCTAAATCGGAAAACAGATAATCTGTACCGGGACTCATTTCGTTTTTTTTTATTTGTTTATAAACCTCATCAATTTGCGATACAACGTTATGTAAGGTTTCTTTATTTGTAACAATTTCAATATTCGTCGGAACGGGTTCCGTTATAATCGCCACGGCAAAATATAATAAATAGCGGCGTTTTTTACATGAACCGGTCGTATATTTAATACAAAACAGATTTCGAATGGCGGTCATTAATTTATCAATAAATGGATTTTTTAGTTCTCCGCTATAATAAATCAAGGCATCCCATACTATCCAAATGATATCGCGTTGATATTTGTTCTCGACCAAAACATCAGTGCGGCGTTGACACTTGCAAGGTTCGCTGCGGTTTTTACATACAATATCGAATTCCAACATCCATTCTATCCAATAACACGCCGTCGTCATATTTCGACAATCACTTGATAAATTATAGGCGAGTTCGTTCACGGCAATAAACAATTCTTTGGGGTCTTCTTTTAAAAAGACGGATTCAATGTATTTTACGGCAGGTGCTTTCAATCTTTCCGTCATTTGGGTCATATCGAATTCTTCAACGCGATTTATTTTGATGGGTTCGAAACTGTGTTTTTTATTGGACAAAGTCAGGTTACAGATAATTTCGGCAAATAATCGGCGAATGGCGAAATTATTTCGCAGTTGTAGTTCAGATGTAAAATGTCCTTGTGCCATGATATTTCGAAAAATATTATATCGCATGTCTAAATAAATGATTAATTTCGGATTGCCCAGATGAATATGTTTTCCGACGTAGTGTAATATGGATTCCCATACTTCCATAAAATGCCCGGCGCAAATCAATTCGGCGCACCAATTACACGCCGGTTCGATTTTACCCTTTTTCATATTATCGATTAGTTCTGTTCTTACGTCTGTTTTTTTATAGTTGGAAAATGTGACACCTTTAAATGATGCAGGCGACCGGATATCATTAATCGCGCTATTTGAGTTGATACTTGTTTTTTCCATTATCGTTTATATTTATATTCCTACTAATAGGTTTTGTTTTTTAAATTTAGTCTGTATAAACGCATAGTTTGAAAAAAAATAACAAACACAAAATTGAAATACTTATTCATAATGTATAATATAAATAACACCACCTTTTTAAATAATTATAATTATTATTGTTATTATTATTAATAAATTTCAGATATATATTTTCATTAAACGTGCAGATACAGTAAAAATGTCAAAATTATCCAACGTTGTTATAGAAACCTTCGCTTCAGTTCCGAAAGCTACGGTTTCTGTGTCCGTAACTGCGTCTTCGACTTCGTTACGTCCACTACCAATTTGTCCAAAGGAAGACATCGCTCTCTTCTTTTCGTCCGGTTCGTCAAAAAGTCAAAATGACGCCGAAAATAAACGCCGTGAACAAATTTTGACACAAATACATAATATACATTCGAATTTACCCGAATATTTCAGTGATTCCGTCCATGGCCAACAATGGACGACGGTACACGAAAAATGGACAACTGTCATTCATCAGAACGCGCATGCAGAATCTGGTCCAGTCGAATACAGTCGATTTAACGTTGTACACATGGCGGGCATTGGTAATAATTATGATTTTAAAATCCATTATTATGATACAAATGATAGTTTGATTCATGAAGCACACATTGAATTCAAACATAATAGTAAAAGCATTTCATCGATTCCTCAGTTTCTGTCACTAAATATCAACACCGATATTTTGGCGGAATCATATGCAGGATATTTCTACGACCACTTCTTGTCTGAATATCTTGCATGCGATGACCGTTTTTCTGAAATTAACCGGCCGTCTAAATCGGAATATGTAAGACTCATTTCGCGCATAAAATACGAGTGCCATCCGTTATTTCAAATGATGTATGATTACGAGGAAACCAACAAGGCGCAAAAGTTCGATGTTGTGAACCGGTCGATTAAACAATTTTTGGAAACACATGGTCCGTCTATCGATTTACAAAAATTGTCGGATAAATTTGCAGTTACACAAACCAACAAAACATTTGCGATGTGGGACATGACTGATTTTCAGTTGTTTAAATTCAGCGAAGATGACCTTTTGGTAAAACGATTTGTCGGTATATTGAATGATAATACAATTTTGGTCGAATCCGATAAATACAAGTTCAAATTGTTGTTGCGATGGCGAAATCATAAGGGTATTTTGAACCCGGCCTGGCAGATTAGTTTAGGGGATGACGCTGTACAGGTACAAAAAAAGGTGCAAAAAATGGCTGAAAAAGAAGATGCCCGGTTAGAAAAAGAGACATCCGCTTTCCTAAAAAAACAACAACGGGAATATACCAAAATGTTGAAAAAACAGTCCGAAAAAGAAATGAAGGAGGCAATGGCGATTATTAGTGCCGGTAAAAAACATGCAGAAAAAATGGCGAAAAAAATATAAACATCGGAATCTGGGAAATATCCGGAGACGTTAGTCGTAGGAAATTTACTGAATTCCGCAGAACTGTGAAACGTAGCGAAGGAATTCGAACAAAAATCGGAATAAATATAAAAAACCAAAAAATAAAAAAAACAATCAAAAACAATAAAAAATAAAAAAACAATCAAAAACAATAAAAAATAAAAAAACAATCAAAAAAATACACTATGCTAACTATACATTTGGAGCGAGCCGTAGCCGGAGGCGAAGGTGAGCGACTGAACTCCGTAGGCGACAGCCGAAGGAGTTTGTCCAATTGTTTTGTAATTTCATCATATTATTTCATAATCATATATCATATTATTTCATAAATATATCGGGAAGATGGTCTCCAATTCCGTCTTAGACAAGCCATTGTTCCCCAAAAACGATTTGATAAACAAATCCGTTTTTTTATGTTTAAAACTTTCGACTACCTGATCGTACAAAACGGACAATTGAATCGGCGAGTGGGTTTTTGAATAAATCATATTCAGATGGTTTTCGATTAAATAGGAACGTGTCGGTTCGTTCACCAGCGCATATGTCAATCTATATGCGCTGTTTCCGTTTCCACGATTGACTACAATAATGGGTTCGTGTTGTCCACCCATTCGAATGTATTGTTTTTTTTCGTCGTTATTGAATTCCAATAATTTGATGGTATTGTTTTGGGCAACATTCGAATTATATATCAATAATGTATCCGTTGATTCAGACGATAATTTTTCTTTGTGTTGATTCCAAACCACCGTTCCAGTTTTTACGGACAATCCCATTTTCTCCAGCGTAGTGGAGCCTTGGAATATTTCGCGTAATTCAGCTGCATTGTCGGAAAATATAAAATTATCGCCAAGTTTTATCGAAAAATTACATTCGAATGGACCTTTTGGCGGCGCCTGTATCTGAGGCGATGTTTGTTTTAACGTTTTTTTTGATGCAGACGGAGAATTTGTACTTCTGCCAGGAGATGAAAGCGGATATTTATTTAACGTTTTAATTAATGTGGGAGGGGAATTATTTGGACTAACAGTTGGACTGCTTGTCGGACCCCGACCCGGCGAAGTATTAATTCGATTCAATTGATGATTGGCCAGTAAATACGCAGGAGGTTTATCAACATAGTCAATCGGATGTTTTCTGAAAATGAGACCAATTGTCGCCTGTTTGGTTTCCAAGAAAACATTTGCCGCGTCCGATTCGAAATCGGTGATATCCAATATTTGACCGACCGTTTTCAAATGGTTGCGAATTTTCGAATAATACGCGGCATTCAAGAAACTTCGCGGAATAATAAACGCCAATATTCCGCCGGGTCGTAACATGGATACGCTATGAACGATAAAGATGCCGAACAAATTAGGACGTCCGACCATATAATCTGCATATTGTTCAGGGACAGTTTCCTTGCCACACACTACAAACGGCGGATTTCCAACAATCAAATCGTATTGTTTATCGGGCACAAACGTGGTGAAATCCTGATTCATCATACTTACGGAATTGGCAAATTCGAGTTCACTGGAAATACGCTGAAACATGGTTTCATTTAGTTCGATTGCATCAATTTCGACGTTTTCGTAATGGTTATCCGCAAATGTCACTATTTCGGCGCTACCACAGGATGGTTCCAAAATATGTTGGATGGGGATATTTTCGAGCGCGACAAATCCATCGATTCGTCCAAATAGTTTTTGGATGATGGTTTTGGGAGTAATGAAAATACCATGTTCCTTTTTTATATTTTTAGGGAGTGCTTTGGTGAGTTCAAGTGAAAGGGTGCTGTATTCGGGTTGGAGCGAGCGACTTAACTCCATAGACACGGTCGAATGAGTTGTCATATCTTGGTGGTCTATGTTAGTAATATCTATATTATTAATATCTATGTTATTAATAAAGGTGAAATTATTAAGTAGTTAACTTGATTATGTTTATTTGTTATTTATTTTTAATTTAAATCAATTTTACGCCGAAATCATAATTCTACAAATTTATAATTATCCACTATTTACCCATTGTACCCATAAATGTGCCTGTTCCGGATTGCCATAATTGCCATTTGAATTATTAGACAATCCGTTTCTCGTGGCCATTTGATGATGTCTCAAACAACGGTGTCCACAATATATTTTCCAACTGCCACATTGTTTGCCTATGTTTTTACCTGTCTTCAATATTTCGCGACAACCGGCCCGGAGCATGGGCGACGAGAGGAGCATGGGCGACGAGATGAGCATGGGCGACGAGAGGAGCATGGGCGACGAGATGAGCATGGGCGACGAGAGGAGCATGGGCGACTGTATGAGAATAGGCGACTGTATGAGAATAGGCGACGAGAGGAGTGTATTTGTTAATTCTGTATTTTCCATAAAAAATAATGTATATATAAATATTTGCGTATATACATTATTCTCCATTTATCTTTATATTTTTATTCATATCTACTATTCTATTTATTGTCTATTTTTTATTCGGTAATCAATCTCGGCACAATATTGATGGTCTGTAATTCCTGAGCCATTAATTTATATGCATAAGGCACTTCGACACGAGCAAAGTCCGTCGTATTATTACATGTTTTACACAAATGTATAGTAAAGTCCGCGTTTGCATACATCCGATTTTTGGTTCCGTCATTATACGAGGCAATCATGCCACATTTTTTACACACATGTACACTATATTTATCAGATACATCATACATTCTTTCACGGCAGAATTTTGACATACCATGCGCAATCATAACATCACGTTCCATTTCGCCAATACGGAAACCACCGTCTCGACTTCTGCCTTCCGCCGGCTGTCTCGTCAAGTTCACCATCGGACCAATCGACCGACTATGTTGTTTGTCATTCACCATGTGTTTCAATCGCTGGTAAAACACCGGACCAATAAATATACTGGTTTCGAGTTGTTCACCGGTTAACCCATTATACATAACTTCATTGCCGTAACTTTCGTATCCGAGTTTTTGTAATTCGGATGCAATGGTTTTGATGTCCAAATTACCGAAACTCGTCCCATCACCAAACATCCCCAATTCCAATAGTATTTTGCCCAGCAGTGTTTCTTTCAGTTGAGCGATGGTCATACGGGATGGAATAGCATGTGGATTGATAATAATGTCTGGTCGAAGACCATTTTTAGTAAATGGCATGTCGCACTCAGGAATGATATTTCCGCACGTACCCTTCTGCCCATGTCTCGAGCTAAATTTATCACCAAGTACCGGTTTTCTCGTGATTCGCACACGGACCTTGGCGAAATTATATCCATCACCATTTCGCCCCGTATAATTTTTATCAATATATGTCTCCTCCGTCGTGCGAAATGTTTTGCTCTGGTCCTCATATTTGATGATTTTGGTGGGATCGTTTCGGTTTTCTTTGATGGGAATGATTTTTGCAATAATCACATCGCGATTCTCGACCAAACTATTTTCCGGAATGAAGCCGTGTTGGTTGAGTTTGTCGTAGTTGCCGAATTTAATACCCTTGGTTTTCGATTTGTCGGGTTTACACCGGATGATTTCGTCGCGAATAATATTCTTGTCCTCATCCTTTTCGGTGTGATAAATCGTCGCCATAAACAGACCGCGGTCAATCGAACCTTTGTTCACAAGCACACTATCTTCCTGATTATAGCCGGTGTGTGTCATAATCGCGACATGAATTTGGTGACCCGATGGAATCTGGTTCAACTGGATAAAATTCATGAGACGCGTGTCGACGAGCGGACGTCCCGGATACGACAGTACATACGCTGTCTTGTCCATGCGCTGGTCAAAATTCGTGGCGTAAACACCGATTGCCTGTTTGCCCATCGCTGCTTGATACGTGTTTCTGGGAGCCTGATTATGTTCAGGGAACGGAATACAAGACACCAATACTCCGAAAATCGTGCTGGGGTGAATTTCGCAATGGGTATAGTTGATTTTTAAACTCGGGTCTTTCAGAAACCCGTCCTTCGCCTTCATGGCAATCATCGATAAGTTTTGTTCTTCGGGGTCAATGTATTCGATGACGGAATCGGGAATGCGACAATTGGTGAGCAAATCGTTCCATCCCAATTCCTTACTCACGATTTTATCGACAATGTCTTGTGTTAGCAGCGCCTTGTTGTCCTTGACACGCAAGACAGGGCGCGCCAGACGACCACCATCGTTACAAATGCGAATTTCCAGTAGTTTGAAATCAAATACGACGGAAGTGTAAATGTTGATAATGCCCTTGTATTTTTTATCTTTCATGTCATTGTATAATTCCATCGGCTCGTCGGAAACGCCCACCCACGCTCCATTGACAAACACTTTGACTTTGCCGAATAGTTGTGCCGGGACGGCATCATCGACTTTTAAAATATGAGGCAGGACATATTCATAGAGCGATGAACTATTGGTGGGAATTGTAAGATGCGCCATGTAACTGAGATTTTTCACTACACCAATGGACTGGCCCTCTGGAGTTTCTGCGGGGCAATTGTGCGTAACGAAAGATGAAGCGACAAACGAATGATTGTCACTTCTTGTTGTAAAATCATATACTAATTCTGGTTCGATTTCATTGATTGATAATATCGGAACACTTATGCAACCATTGTGAATCATATTTTCTTTTATAAAATTTTCATAAATAATATCGGTCGTAAATCTGGCGGTTTGACGAATGCCTTTTTTATTTTTTGATATAACTTTTCGAATCTGATTTTCAGTTAAATTTGTTTTATTTATTAAATCTGTAATATTCGCATTTTTATGGTTATCTATTACATATTGATAATGTTCATCGCGCAAAATTTTATTAAATTCTTTTATTTTTAAATGTTCTATAATAGATGCAGAAGTTCTGCGTTTTTCTTCACAATAAGTATAATTAATTACATCGGCATACGTTACTAAGTTTTTTGAACTATTGTCAAATATAATACATACCTTTGATTTATTGTCATCTACAACAGTGGTTTTTATATTTGCGTTTATTTCGAAATCCTGAAACATATTCACGACTTGTGTCATATATTTTACAGTATCTTCCAAATAATCATTGTGCGTTGTTTGAAATGTGATACCAATGCGCGGTCTCCACGTGTTGTCATTTTTTTGATACGAAAGACGAGACCCATCACCGCCCTGAAATGCTGACAGAAATTCACGTTTTATCGAAAGTTCCGACGTAAATAACCAATCCGGTACGCATCGTGACATATTTGTCTTCTTGCCAACAAACCCTCCCAACAAAACCATCAAATATGCAAAGGAACCATTCTTAGCGACTTCCCACGTTCGATATGTTGTAATTCTGCTCGATATTTTATCTTCGAAATGCGATGTTTTTCGATGTATAGAAACGTTTCCAAATCCTAATGCGGAAATGTCGTCAGCAAGTTGGAATACATCCGCTTCTTCCCCTACATAAAACGAAGCATTATAGTATTTTTTATTTGGGTCATTTCGTTCGCATAAATGTCCATCCGTATTTAGTGAACCGATTAACCGAGCAATTATTTTTAATTTATTAACCGGAATATTTTTATTAAGTAAATTTAATTCCAATAAATCCATTTTATAATAGTCCAATACATCAGCGTCATTAATTTGTACGCATGTTGTATTACTATCTACAATATTTTTAACAGCATGGCGAATGATGACCTTATCATTCGTTTTTAAATCTTCCAAATTTTTCCATTCATATTTACCGTCATTATTTATAAGGAATGGATGATTTGCAGTAGCCTTTATTTTTCTTCCACTGATGGTGGTTATTTCAAATAATTTATCGGGCATTTTACAAAAGAATGAATGTATGTCAGATGGCTCATCGAATAATGTTTCTGGGTTTACAGTAGTCACTCGGTCGCCGTCCTTCATGTTTTTTATTAGTTTTATATTCAATCGATTTGACATTAGCACTTCAACGTCTCCGGTTAGACATAAAAATCCGAACGTTGTGTTGTGCAGCTTGCGTGGAGCGATTAGTTCACCACTTTTTTCCAAAGGCGTATTAATCCGGCGCAAATGACTCAAACTCGCCACATATGTCAGACGATTCAGCACCTGCGCAACGCCGACCTTACTGCTGTTTGCCTGTTTGATACTGAAATCGCCGGTCGACAGGGCTCGCGTAATGCCGTTTTCAATGGTGGTCGATTTCATAATTTTATAGATATTTGTCATATTCACGATATTTTCGTAATCTTCGGTCGAGCGCCAAGAACCAGTGTTGATTTCGCGAACAATCTGTTTCTGCATTTCTTTGACCATTTTATTGAGATAATTTCGGAATAAATTATTGAGAAGCGTGCCGGTCAATTCGATTCGCTTGTTCAAATACGAATCACGGTCATCTGGTGGAAGCCAGCCCAAACTGGTCTGTATGAGTTTCTTCGCCATATGTCCAATCAAATATATTTTTTGACTCAATGTTTGGCAATGGGGAAACAAATCGTTGTTTAATACTTCCACCATGAACTCGCGTTTTTTCCGGATACCCGTTTCCTTGTCCATATTAATAGGCGTATAAGCGACCATGGACGTCAAATGACGCAAGGCATCTTCCGTGGTCAAATATTTATTCGCGTCAATCACCGACGCCTGTAAACACGCCACCAATTCTTTCTGTTTTTCGCTTTCGATATCGAGCATGATATATTGGCAAATTTCTTTGTCCGAAACAATGCCGAGTGCTCGAAACAGGACAAACAGTTCGACCGGTTGTTTGACACGCGGAATGGTAACGTAAATGCCGTGTCCAAAACCATTACTTTTACTTGCAATCATCATCTCGATTTGTTTGGGCGAAATACATTTGAAATCGGGAACGGATTTGATTTCGGCGAACCAATTCCATTTTGCCGTGTTTTTTCCATCGAAACAGTATATGCGGTTTTCCGCGGCGCGCTCTTGACCCAAAACGGTTTTCTCGGAACCCTTTACGATAAAATACCCGCCACAGTCCATCCAGCATTCGCCGGTCACATGTGGGTCAATATGTTTATTTTGAGTCAGCACACAAATCGACGATTTGAGCATAATGGGCATTTTACCAATATTTATTTTGGGCAGAGTTTTCAGGATGATTCGGGGTGTATCCATTGCTTCCGTATTTCGAACGACGTATTTGATTTGAACATCGACTGTCATATTGGAAGCATAGGTAAAGTTTCGCAATTTGGCTTCTTGGGGGAGCATCACTTTTGTAGCGCCGTTATTTTCATGAATTTGGGGAGGATACAACTTGAAGTTTTCGAGGGAAATGAATACTTCTAAGAAATATTGCCCGCGTTCTTCCACAAAATCATTTTCGGAACGAATGTTTACCGGATTAAACATTTGAATGGTGCGCTGAATTTGATAGTTGATAAAATGATTATATGACTCGATTTGGTGTCGGACCAAGCGTTCCAAATGTTGACCTCGAAAATAGGATTCGATTAAATGATACGGTTCTTCCGAATAATCGCTCAAATGCGACAGAACATGTTTTTCGTCGACGGTTGCAGCGGCGTTTTTTTCGATATCCTGTTTTAATTTCTCAAACTCGGCTTCATTGTTTATGAGTAATTTTATAGCGGCGGTGGTCGATGTATTATCAGACACAGAAACCGTCTCTGCAGCTCCTACGGGTCCTACTGTATCAGACAATTCGCGCACGTTTGGTTCCTTACTAATAGGTGTTTTTTTTTGCCGTTTTACTTTAAACGTCACAGTCTCGTCCTTTTGGAGATTTCCGGAGACGATAGTCGTAGGAAATCGAGGAAACTCAGTAGACGTAGTCGAAGGAGTTTGACAAGATGGACTAAGTTCGACCAAATCCAATGCACTAAAACCATTTTTTAGCGTATTTCGATTTATTCCGTGAGCAGCACCAGAATCACACATCATTGTAGATGATTGAGATGACATTATATTTATATATTCAGTGTTTTTATTGGTGTTATGCTAATGTAATTATATAATCAATTTTTTAAGTATATTTCAAAAATACATAATATTTAAACAATTGTAAAACAAGATAAAAATAGTAAAATATAATAGATAGATATAATAATATATTCATTATAATTGCAAAAATTATTTCAATGGACGACCAGATGTCCGATTTTATTTACTTTTTGGATAATTATAAAACAAAACATGTGGGATTTTTGGAAATGAATCAAATATTGTATAATATAAATTCTGATTTTTTGGGAAATAAATATTATGACAAATCATTTGTTGGCCAAACCCAAAATCCGTTTTATATGTTATATGATGCATCAAAATGGAATGAACATATGAATCAAACTCATTCGACTAATAATTACGGAGTTCATGACTCTATCCAATCCGGGACGAACAATCATAATAATAATAATAATAATAATGCGAATTTTAGTGCTTATGATATGTGGAAAAAAACACACGAAACGAATATATTGATGCCCGATAAATTATTGGATATTGTTCCAGTAGTTAAAACATCTGTTTATATTGACATATCTGTAAATTCGCTATCAGATTTAATCGAAATTATAGATAAATACAAATACAGTGACGCGAATGAATATAATATTGATTTAAAGTCTTTGACAAATATTCGTGTTGAACTTGTAGAATTAAATAATATGATCGGTATGACATCGCTGAAAAGTTCGATTTTAGACCAATTATTTTATTTTATTCAAGAATTACATATTTGTAAAAAATTAAATGACAATGTCGATTCTACATCAGAAACGGTAACGGAATCAAATAATTCTTGCGCGAACCCTCAAAAAACAGTGAATCCATCAAAACTAAAATTTGGAATTTCGAAATGTTGCGAACGAAATGTAAACGAACACGCATTAGATGAGTCTATTCTCAAACTAAAAATAAAACCAGACGTAAACGGCACAAGTGATTTTAAACATACCGTTATTTGTGGACCCCCGGGCACCGGGAAAACGGAAGTGGCAAAAATAATTGGTAGAATGTATTCAAAAATTGGTGTTTTGAAAAAAAATATATTTAAAAAGGTAACACGGAGCGATTTGGTAGCCGGTTATTTAGGTCAAACCGCATTAAAAACAAAAACCGTCGTGACAGATAGTTTGGGCGGGGTATTGTTTATAGACGAAGCATATTCGCTTGGAAATAATCGCGACACAGATAGTTATTCGAAGGAGTGTATTGACACGCTATGTGAAGCGATGAGTGATCATAAGGATGATTTAATGGTAATTATTGCCGGATATGAAGAAGAATTGGCAGAAACATTCTTTAGCGTGAATAAAGGACTTGAATCACGATTTATTTGGCGATTTAAAATCGACGAATATGACGCGGCCGAGTTGACCCTAATTTTCAAAAAAAAAATAACTGAGACGGATTGGTCATTTGAAAATGTCGACGAAATACAAACAAAATGGTTTGAGCAGCGAAAACGCGAATTTAGACATTACGGACGAGACATGGAATTATTGTTTTCGTTTGCAAAGATATCACATGCAAAACGTGTTTATGGCAAACCGGTCGAACTGCGTAAGAAAATATCATTGGATGATTTAAACAAAGGATATGATACATTTATTAAAAATAAAAAACAAAAAAATAAATCTACCGAAATTTTCGGTCTATATGTTTAGAATCCGCTTCTGCAATTGGGATTTTGCAAGAACGGTACGATAGACGTTAAATGATTCGTATATTTTTTCAATGATAATATATACTTATACTTATTATTACCATTCATTCTAATTATTATTGTCCATTTATTATTTAAAAATGAATGAACGAAAGGTAATTACAATAAACCCCGATTTATTTAAAGTGTCATCGTCGGGTGGAACACGAAAAAAACGAAGCGAACAACCGAATAAAGAAATAAAAGTACGTTCAAACAATGAGAAACATAATAATAAAACAATAAATCGACGTATTTTGAAAGAGATTCGCGAGCAACAAGAAAAAAATTATAAACAGTTATTTAGCGACGATAAATATAAAACGGTTGCTGATATTTTACCAAAAATGCCAATTTCTGATTTAGATATATTCGACCGCGATTTTGATGAATCTGTTAATTTTTTGACATCCGTTAGCAATAAATACGAGGATAAAAAGGTAAAGGAAAATCAGACATTGAAACAATATCCATCGTCAAATGTTAATTCATTGAGATGTCATCCACTTTCGTCGGAACACGTGAGCAATCAACTACCCGAAGAATTTCAGGATGTATCACAAATGTTGGGCACATTATCTGAATCGAATAATAATAATAGTCCTATGAAATTAAAAATGCCGCAATATGGATGTATGAAAAACGGAATTTTACCCACCTATCGAAATTTTAATAGACAGCATCAACAAACACAACGAAATAATTTTAACACAACACATATGCCAAATTTGTATCCGCATATACAAATACAACGGGGCAGTAATACGGGCAGTAATACGGGCAGTAATACGGGCAGTAATACGGGCAGTAATACGGGCAGTAATACTGGTACCCAATCAACACACGCTTATTATCCACCCCCTCAACAAGACAGTCCAAATCCAACCCTGGAAAATCAAATAATTGGTGGAAAAACAACAATTTTTAGCGAAATGGAAAAAATGCGTCATGATAAAAAACAAAAAACGAGTGAAATGATAAAGACCATGGCTCAACTAAAAAATATGAAAACAAATAAGGTAACGCAACCAAAATATTTGAAACAAAAAAAAACATTGAGGAGAACCTACTATGTTGGTAAATCGAAAATTATTCCAAAAGTATCGGTGCTTATATCGAATAAAACAATTCGAAATAACATTTCAAATAAAACACAATTGTTGAAACAAACGCCGATACAAGACATAAAACGTTTTTTAATAAAACATGGATTTATAAGAGTCGGGTCCATTGCTCCGAATGATGTATTGCGTAAAATGTACGAAAGTGTGTCATTAATTTGCGGTGAAATTCAAAATCATAATCCCGATAATTTATTGTATAACTTTTTTAATGATGCAAAATAGCAGGGATGGAGCGAACTCCTTCACTAAAGTTCCGGAGTTTAGTCGCTCACCTACGCTTGCGCTCCGGCTCGCTCCAAACCGGTTGTTCGCCTTTGGTGAACCACTTGGCTTGCCCGATGAGAGCACTGCGCAGCGAGGCGGAGGTGAGCGACTAAACTCCGGAGATGTGCAACGCATATCGAAGGAGTTTTGTAGGGATTTTTGGAAAATTGAACTATTTTATGAAAATGAATTAAATGATATTCTTTACAGCATTTAATTCATAATATAATATAATATGACCAGTCAAAAAAACGCTCTTTTTGTAAAAGGAATTTCATCCAATTTATCTGACAGCGATATTCTCGATTTGATGTGCGCAACATTCTCTCATGCCGCGTTATTTGACCGGGCATATTCACAAACCGCTTTAAGTGATGATACAAACAAACGTCGTGCCATAAATAATTATTTGTACGGCACGGTCGATAATGTTATTGTCAAGCGTCCTAAATTTTCGCCAGCACAAGCAGAGTCGGGTTTCATTAATGCAATTGTATATTTTGAACAAATTTCATTTGACCGAATTGGGAAACATAATTTCGATAGTTTGAACAATGGCGGTTTTATCAAAATTGTATTTTGTCCATCGACCGCGACTTCGCCCGTTAAATATTGGAAGGTGTTTAAATATGATGGAGATAGAACGCGTATGCTACAAAATCATCCAAATGTCTCAGGGAATCGCCAAAATAATAATAATAATAATAACGTAATATGCCACGAATCAAATCGGAACTCCTTCGACAATGCTACGCCACGTTGTAGCGTCTACGGAGTTCCCTCGATTTCCTACGACTGTCGTCTCCGGAAATCTCCAAACCGCATTTCGGCACCAGAACCCAAACGGAAGGATTTTGTTGATATTCGTCGCGATTCTGCACCTACCGTCTCCGGAAATTTCCACGTAAATTTGGCGAACACCGTAGTTTTGAGAAAACATCCTGCACCAAAACCAAATGTAAAATCAAAATACTATCAGGATGACGGAGAAGATGAGTCCGGAATGATTATGTAATTTATAAATTCATATAAACACATACCCATATATTATATAAATATTTCTGTATTTCATTTTATCAAATAATATATAATAGATGATCAGTTTATTACCTGATAATATCATAATCGATCCAAAAAAAGAATCCCCATCGATTGTAACCGAATATATTCAAATTACCAAGGATTTTCAAATCAAATATGGGAAAAACACCATATTGCTTATGCAAGTCGGCGCTTTTTTTGAAGTATATGGTCTGAAAAACGAAAAAAACGAAATTATCAAAGAAACCCAAATCGAAGATTTTGGACAAATTTGTCAATTAAATGTCTCCGAAAAAAAAATAACCATGGGCGCCTATCAAATCGTCATGGCCGGATTTCGCGAATATATGTTGGATAAATATCTATCCAAACTTACCGAGAATGGATACAGCGTAGTTGTATACGTCCAAGAAAAAGAGGGCAAAAATATAACCCGCGTATTTCATTCGATTCATTCAGCCGGTACTTATATTTCGTATGAAACGGATAGTTCTCCTCAAATCACCAATAATATTATGTGTATTTGGTTAGAAACATTCCAGCCGATTTTACAACAAAATATTGAAGTGGTCGGTTCGACAAAAATTCGGAATACAATGGTTTATGGTGTCGCCGTCGCGAATATTTTCACAGGAAAATCGTCGATTTTTGAATATCAAACGCCGTTTTTAATGAATCCCACTACATTCGACGAACTGGAACGGTATGTCTCGGTTTATTCGCCAAGCGAAGTCATTTTTTTATCGTCACAAGATGTGGGAACCGTAAATACCATATTACGATATTCCGGAATAAAATCGGCCATTATACATAATGTTGATTTACGTGAACCAGTCGCTTCCGAAAAAGCGGAGAACTGTACAAAACAAACATATATTCAACACATGTTGTCGGTTTTTTACGGCGAAGAAGCATATCAAATATGCAGCGAATTCAATACGAATCCTATCGCGACCCAGGCGTTTTGCTATTTACTCAATTTTGTTCAAGAACATAACCCCAATTTGGTCAGAAATATATCGATTCCCTCGTTTAATAATACGTCACATAGAATGGGTTTAGCGAATCATACGCTGAAACAATTAAATATTATCGACGAAGACCCGATGAATGGGAAACAATTCGGGAAATTATCATCGGTATCTTCTTTTTTAAATAAATGTTGTTCTCCTATGGGAAAAAGATTGTTCCAATCACAAATCGTAAATCCCACTTTCGATGAGAAGTGGTTGGTAGCGGAGTATGATATGATTAGTCAGATGTGTTTACCTGAACATTTGCTTGTGATTGATTTGTTCCGTTCGAAATTACGCGAAATGCGCGACTTGGAAAAATTGGCGCGCCAATTGGTATTACGTAAAATCTATCCGGCCTCCATATATCATTTATATACCAGTATTCAAAACCTACAACAAATGAATGTTTGTTTATATGAAGCGGCGGACATTCGAACCTATTTATGTAGCGGGTTTTCGAATAATAATAATACAGGCGTATTGTCGAATTACGTCGAACATAAGACGACCGGCCTATTGGCGTTTTTGGATAAATATTTGAAGATTGATTTATGTAAAGGAATGATGACGGTTCAAACATTTGAACAAAATATTTTTCATCACGGAATATCAAAAAAATTGGACGATTTGATGGAAACATATGAGCACCACCTAAGTGCGTTTGACGCAATTCATACATGGTTAAACCGCTTGATGCAAACGAATGAATCCGACACCACCGAATATGTGAAATTACACGAAACCGAAAAATCGGGGGCAAGTTTACAGATTACCAAAAAACGCGGACTCACATTAAAGAACGCTATACAAAAAATATTGAAGGACAAGCCGAATCATGTAGAGAACATTACGACCACAATTTGTATACCATTAAACGAAATACACGCTACGACTGCATCGTCGAACATGGACGAAATCATTTTCCCGGCACTAACTCGTCTTTCCAAAGAAATATTGCGAATGAAAGACTGGATGAATGAAGTGATTGCCGAGACATACAATGACTTTTTACAAGCATTAGAGACAGAATGGTTTGTATCGTTAGAGAACCTTGCACAATATGTCGCCAAATTGGATGTACTACAAACAAAAGCACATATTTCCAGACAATATAATTATTGTCGCCCCGAAATTGTTCATGATGCAGAAAAATCGTTTGTTGACGTGACCGATTTGCGCCACTGTTTAATCGAACATTTACAGCAAAATGAATTATATGTCGCGAATAATGTATGTGTGGGCCAAAACAAAGTCGATATGTGCGACGGCATATTATTATATGGCACCAATGCCGTTGGTAAAACGAGTCTGATTCGTTCGCTCGGAATCGCGGTGATTATGGCGCAGTCGGGAATGTTTGTTCCCTGTTCCCGATTTCGATTTAAACCATACAGCGCCATTTACTCGCGTATTCTGGGAAATGATAATATTTTCAAGGGATTGTCGACATTTGCAGTGGAAATGTCTGAATTACGCATCATTTTAAAAATGGCAGACGAGAACAGTTTGATTTTAGGCGATGAATTATGTTCGGGCACGGAATCCGAATCTGCATTGAGTATTTTTGTGGCGGGACTTATGAATTTACATGAAAAACGGTCGTCGTTTTTATTTGCCACACATTTCCACGAAATCATTCATTATGACGAAATAAAGCAGTTGCCACGACTTTGTCTGAAACATATGGCGGTTTATTTTGATAGAGAACTCGATTGTTTGGTATATGACCGGAGATTGAAGGATGGACCGGGCAATCGAATGTATGGTCTCGAAGTATGTAAATCTCTTTATTTAGCGGAAGATTTCTTACAAACTGCATATGATATTCGTAATAAATATTTTCCGGAGGGGCGCGGTGAATTGTCGCATTCAACCACTGTTTATAATGCAAAGAAAATTAGGGGGATTTGTGAAATATGTAAAGAGAACATTGGCGAAGAAACACATCATTTACAACCACAAAAGGAAGCCAATGAAACCGGACATATTGGAACCGTTCATAAAAATCATCCCGCGAATTTAGTGTCGATTTGTCAAAAATGTCATGATGATTTACATAAACCGAAAATGGGTAATGGCATAGGTGATGCAAGTCAAGTCAAAAAAGTGGTAAAACGAAAAACGACAAAAGGGTTTATCGTCAAATCGGAAACGGATGGCGATGAACCCATTAAATAGGTTGATTCGATAAAAAAATACATTATATACATTTTATTTTATTTTTATTGTTTATAAATATTTTACATAAAATTTTAGCTAATTATTAATATGCATCTCATGTAGTTTATGAATATGTTCGAGCTTTGATTGTAATTCTAATTCCAATTGTTCAAGTTCGCGAGAACTTTGAATTTGATTATTACATCGGTTACACATTAATGCAAGATTATCGATTGAATCACACGCATTGCCCAATCTACATCGGGGGGTAAATAAATGCCCCCATTCTAATTTTAAATATTTTAAATTTTTATCTTTGGGAGCATTCCAGCAATATACACTGTTACATTCTGTTCCAAAAATACAATTATTTTGTTGTTTTTCTAATATGTTTTCGGCAATATCTTCAGACATTTCTGAAGATATTCCCATTTTTCGGATATGTGGTTTTAATGTTTTTTTGAGTCGTTCGATCTCTCGTTTTGGCGGAGAGTCCCATTCATTTGTGGTCATTGTATATCTGGGCGTGTTACTACGAGTTGCCTTCATTTTTATTATAAATTTATTTTGTTATTTTATGATTTATATTTTAGTAAATTACACAATCAATTTTATTGAACAATTCTTCTTTTGGAGCGAGCCGTAGCCGGAGGCGAAGGTGAGCGACTGAACTCCTTGGTGGGCACTTTGTGCCCACTGAGAGGCGACAGCCGAAGGAGTTCGCCGACGATGTGGTTTCTGTAACAATTACTTATTTTGTAAAAATTATAATACTAAATAAATATATAATGTGTAATTGTAAAAAATGTATAAAAAAACATAAGGAACAAGATGAATCAACGAAGTCAGACGGCGAAGTTTCTGAAAAGTCTACATATAAAAAAATGAAGGTATTTTTACCAATAATTGCAATGACTTCACCTTCTATATACAATCCGCATCCTGACCCAAATGCTACTACATTTAATGAAATTGTGCTTAATAATAGTGGAATTGGTAGACAAACATCAATTAACACATTACAAACATCTACTTCTCATTTATTTACTGATTTAGAATTAACCAAAAAGTTTGGAAATACTTCTGCAAATGTAACGATATATGATTTTGAAAAAAAACTCGATTTGTATGATTCACTTGTTGATATAGTTTATCGATTACCAAAAGGAAATATTTTCATCAGTTTGGCTGAGCCATTAAAAAATTATGGATATTTTTATGGGATACCAGAAAATAAAAAAATAGAAGCGCCGATTAAATATGGAACAGGTGAGTATTTGAATGCAAACGGCTATGTAAAAATAGATACTGGAAATAATACGCACATAAAAAAATTGACATTTTATATTAAAAACTAAACATTCTTTTTTTTATGATAAATAAGTTGGAGCGAACCGGTTGTTCGCCTTTGGCGAACCACTTGGCGGGTACGTAGTGCCCGCTGAGAGCACTGCGAAGCAAGGCGAAGGTGAGCGACTTAACTCCGTAGTTCCTGTAGGGAGCCGAAGAAGTTCGTCAATCCTGGCAATTACCATAACATTTTCCCTGATGATAATACTGCTCTCGGTTTTTGACGAAAATATCACTATAATTCGATTTCATCGTTGGTCCATTTGCATCACCTGACACACATTTTGACCCGCCCAATAAAACACAACATGATGTCGACCCACAAGTATTTTTATCCAATGAATTACATTTCTGCTCTAAATCGTAAGGGAAACTCTTTTTTTGACTACAAAATCCCCCTAATTCAGACGCGCTGTTATAGACGGGTGATGTCGTGCTCATTTTAGTCAATCGGCTCAAGAAAACACTATCTTCATAATTGGGCACATAACTCGACGCGCCAAAAGGATATGAACCGGGTTGATAATATGTGGCATTCCCCTGAACCGGCGTATAGGGTATAGTGATTAAATTGCCGCTCGGCCCAACTACCGTCATTGAACCGAAACTAAGGTCGTATATATCAGTTTGTTTATTTATATCTGCAAGTGTATCGTGATATTGAACATTGTTAAATGTGTTTCCGTTATATTTCGTTCGAGGATCTTCGGGTTCGGTGAATACTTTATTGCCCGACCCGGCAAATCCACCAGTAAACCCTTTGGTCGATGCGTTTGCAATCGCTTGTTCTTCGTATTGGTTCGTCTGGGAAAGAGAGCGAAGTGTATGAGTAGCCGGGTCAGCGTAGAATCCATACGGAACATGTGCCATTTGGGTTTCGCTTATTTTATAATATCCTTCTGGTATGATTCCATTTGCAGGAATATTTATAGGCTCTGTGTTCGATGGAAGATTTCCATTTATTGGTATAATACTCGATTTGTCATCGGTTGCATAATATCCAGATGGCACCTCTTTCATTCGCGTCTTATCGGTTGCATCTTTATAAAACCCTTTCGGTACAATACCGTCATCCGGAATACGAACCGAATTGTCATTTATTCCGCCGAAAAACCCTTCAAAATAATTCATTGGGCTAAATGAACCAATAAATAAAACTATGCAAATGAATAATGCTAAAAATATACAAATGACCCAGTTTCGTTTCATTATATGTATGTTTATTTAAAAATTATTTACCGTTATGTAATATTGATATATTATTATTTTTATGTTGAATCGATTAATCTCTGTAATGCCGGAGAAAAATCGAAGTTTTTTCCGGTATTATTAATTATTTTATGACAGAGCTATGCGTCTATCTACAACTCCTTCGACTACGTCTACGGAGTTCAGTCGCTCACCTGCGCCGTGCTTCGCAGTGGCTCCGGCTCGCTCCATGTTCCATAGCACCGTGCAAAAAGAATGATGGAACGGCAAGATAGACGTTAAAAAATTGATTGAAATATTATTATAAAGTAAATCGAAATAAACCGACCAATATTATATTACTATATATATCTTAAATACTTTAGGATGATTATTCCCGTCAAATGTTTTACGTGTGGCAATGTTTTAGCAGATAAATATCGATTTTATTTGGACGAAGTCCGACGAATCAAATTAGCGAATGGACTTCAGGTGGAAAAGGTCGTTTATCTTACTTCAAAAACCATTAAAAAAACGCCGGAAGGCGAAGTGCTTGACTCAATCGGTCTGAATAATGTTTGTTGCCGTCGTCATATGTTGACACATGTTGATATTGAATAATTTCTCAAATATAATATATATATATATTTTGAATTTACATAAACAAACTATCAAAATGACACATCGAAAAATACATAAAACTAAAAATGGTAAACGCTCTCGTAAAGCCGGGACAAAACGTAGCGCGAACCGTAGACAAAAATCAAAACGTAGCATAAAACGTAGACAAAATGGTGGTAGTTTTGCCGGACCTAGCTTTCAGCAAATGCCGATTCATACCTATTACGCGTTAAATGAACATGGCCAAAATGATCCATCCATGCCCAATAATATTGTCGATGCTCGATTGGCTGGGGGGTCTGGGAAATTTCAGGAGACGTTAGTCGTCGGAAATTTACTGAATTCCGTAGCGACCGCGAAGGAATTGAAACCAAACGGCAAGTCTCGTAAAAATAAAAAACGAACGGGCGGCGGATTGTTTACCAATATTTTTTTAGGTGCCGGAATGGAACAAAACCCAATTGCAAATCAAGGAAATCTGAATAATGTGTCTTCGTTAAATATTATAACGGGAGAGGACCGTGTAAATCCATTGGTAACAGTTCAGTCGATTGGTCATTCAATGAATAAACCACCTGCCCTTGTATAATATTTTTTTATTGGAAAATAGAATTTATTTAGTAAATAACACATTTTTATTTTATTTCTGCTATAATAATATATTAATTAAACTCTTATTTCGTAATGTCAACTGTTGGATTACGTAATTTATGTACCCCGGCATATGTATATTTGGTTATTTCAGTCATTGCATTAATCGTTATCGGTACGCAAAATTTAGGAAATTCTGACATTTATTGTATTGGCGCTTACTCGTGTAGCGTAACAAGTACTATTTTAATATTTGTAATTAAAATTTTGTATGTATTATTTTGGACATGGGTTTTGAATATAATATGTAGTTCCGGAGCGACCGGCGTGGCTTGGTTTTTAGTGCTTTTGCCATATTTGTTGTTGTTTATTTTTATTATGATGATGTTGCTTTCATAAAATAATTCGGAATATTTATTTATATCTAGTTATAAACTGGTTATAAATAATAATAAAAATAATAATAATAATCGGGCGTAATAGTAAAGAGGGAGTTAGATGAATAAAACAGGTAAATATGGGAAAAAAAATAGTAAAAATAGCAAATACACTCGAAAATCCTATCCAAAACAACTCATTCGACTAACGTCTACGGCTCGCTCCAACCCGGCGATTCAAGGTCAAATAATGGAACGTAACAAAGACGGATGGATAGTATTGAAAATTTACGGAGATGCGTATGAACGCGGATTTGCTCATGGATACTTATTGAAAAACGAATTAAAAACTGTATTACATATTTTACCTTTTTTAGTGAAAACCCATTTTCATGTAAAAATCAGCAAATACATCTCAGAATGTAGTAAAATTATTAAACCGACCATGAAGCGCGAATTTACCGAATTTTACGAAGAGATACGCGGAATTTCGGAAGGGGCTAAATCGGCGGGCGTCACTTTTTCGGTCGATTACTTAATTGCCTGGAATTCATATGTGAGTATGTTCGGTCATTTTAAACAGGGTGGCTCGGAAAAATGTAGTGCCTTTATAGCGGTCGGCGATTCGACCGAACACGGTGATATGATTATGGCGCATAATACACACACTGATTTCATCGATGGACAAACTCCCAATATCGTATTATATGTTAGCCCCACAAACGGTCAACCATTTGTCATGCAAACGGCGGCTGGATATATTGCAAGCATCACCGATTTTTTTATTTGTTCGTCCGGTATCATTGGATCAGAAACGACGATTACCAAGATGAATTATAAACCGAAATTTGGTGCGCCATTCTTTTGTCGAATTCGCCAGGCAATGCAGTACGGAAAAACATTGGACGATTATGTCGAAATCATGTTAAAAAACAATGCCGGAGATTATGCCTGTTCGTGGATGTTTGGAGATATAAACACGAATGAAATCATGTTATTCGATTTGGGTCTACACGAGCATAATATTCGGAGAACCAATAATGGGGTGTATTATGGGATGAACTCCGCAATCGATTTTAAATTTCGTAGTGAACAAACCGATGATAAAAGTTTATATGACATATCGACATCGACGGGCTCACGAAATTTTCGATTGAATCATTTGTTGAATGAGAAATATTACGGGAAAATCAATATGGACATTGGCAAACGTATTTTAGCTGACCATTATGATGGTTATTTGAATCAAAATCAAATGGGCACTCGCACAATATGTAAACATTTGGAGACGGATGAAACAAATGACCGGACCGCGTATCCGTTTGGATGCGTTGACGGCAAAGTCGTGAATACCGCGATGGCAAAACGGCTGGAATTTTGGGGGAGGTTTGGGTCTGCATGTGGTCGAGCATTTTTGGTAAAACCATTTATCAAACAACATCCGAAGTATAAAGAGTGGTCTGACTATTTGGTCGATTTCCCGGCGAATGAATGGACAAGAATTCGTTCGAATTCAGTCGAATCAAACACGACAAAAAATCATTCGAACACGACCAAATAATAATAGTATTATTGATAAAAAATTGATTTAAATAAATGGTTCGTAAATATATAACATAATCTTCTTCTTATTTATTATATATAATATAAACCCATTTATAAAATGAATCCAGCCATTTCAGATATATCGGAAGACGGCGATGTTTACACATTCACGTTAAAAAACATCAATGTCAGTTTAGCCAATGCACTAAGACGAACGATTTTGTCGGACATTCCCACCTTGGTGTTTTATACCGAAACATATGCAGATAATCAATGTTCCATCGAAATAAATACGACTCGTCTACATAATGAATTATTGAAACAGCGATTAAGCTGTATTCCCATTCACGAAAAGGATTTGGATATTTTGCCCGGCAAATATGTAGTGGATGTTGATGTGAAAAATGATACGGATAATATGATGTATGTAACCACAAAAGATTTTAAAATTCGTAACAAAGAAACGGGCGTATATGCAAAAGCCGAAGAATCACAACGTATTTTCCCATCAAACCCCAAAACAAACAATTCCTATATCGATTTTGTCCGGCTACGACCCAAAATCAGCGAGTCGATTCCAGGCGAACATCTGAAATTCCACGCGGAATTTTCGGTTAGTACGGCCAAAGTGAATAGTACGTTCAATGTGGTGTCAAAATGTGCCTACGCGAACACCATCGATATGATACGTGTGAATGAAATGTGGGGCGAATATGAATCCAAATTGAGGTCGGAAGAAGCCACTGCCGATGAAATCGAATTTCAGAAACGCAATTTCTATATGTTGGACGCACAGCGTCAATTCGTACCCGATAGTTTCGATTTTATTATCCAGACACTTGGTGTATTTGATAACAAAGAAATCATTAAAAAAGCGTGTGTCGTCATACAAAATAAATTTGTCGATTTGATCGGTGCAATTGAATCTGACACGATTCCGATTATTAGTAGTGAAAGCTCGGCAGAGCCATCGACCATCGATAATTGTTATGATATTACGTTGGAAAATGAAGATTATACGATTGGGAAAATAATCGAATATATTTTGTACGAAAAGCGTTACATGGGCGACAAATCGTTGTCCTATTGCGGATTTAAAAAGTTTCATCCTCATAGTAGTGATAGTATTATTCGTTTGGCGTTTACTGAACCGGGGGATAAGGCGGTGGTTCGTCAATATTTACGCGAAGTTTGTGTCGATGCTCAGGATGTATTCACCAAAATTCATAAAATGTTTTAGAATATCGTAGAATATCGTAGCATTTTGTAAAATTGATTTGTATATTGACTTAAAAGATTCACTATACAAATATAAACGTGAATAATAATAAAATAAATACTAGTCATGAATTGTGTACCGTTTTTCAGAAATGTCTTTTGCTGTAAAAAAAAATACGTTGCTCCACCAGAGCCGGTCGTGAACATTAAAATCGATGTCAGTTCTATTCCGGGAACAAAAAATATTGTTTCGATACAGGACTCGGTCGATTTAAAAAATGTTACGTATAAATCGACCATTAAATTTGTTCCGCCGATTACGTGTGGAAAAGTCGTGAAAGTATACGATGGCGATACGATTACAATTGCCGCCAAATTACCATATGACGACTCGCCTATGTATCGATTCTCTGTTCGACTGTTCGGAATCGATAGTGCCGAAATAAAGGGAAAATCCGTAATTGAAAAACGATTGGCCAAAGTCGCGCGCGATGCCCTGAGTGATTTGATTATGGATAAAATCGTTACGTTGTTACATGTGGATACTGAAAAATATGGACGAATATTGGCGGTTGTATATTTGGGCGATTTGAATATTAACACATGGCTTCTTGCAAATAAATATGCAATACCGTATGATGGGGGTACCAAATCTCATCCGGAGGAATGGTCGGACTAAAAACATTCGGTCCTGTCCAAATATAATAGTAATACTAATACAAATAATTATATTATAACACATCATAATAGGTAAGGATTTATTAAATATCAAATACTCTATTTTTTGTATTACACCTGTAAATATATGTATAATTATGCGTTTTATTTAGCACGATATATCGTCACGTAAATTTCAAATTATTTATTTCGTAAATGCTAAAATAAAATATGTATGTATATGGACAATAAAATAAGTGGAGGTGAGCGACTAAACTCCGTAACGTCAGTGAAGGAGTTTAAACAAAATAGCGTTAGTAGCACGAAAAGTATCAACATAAGCACGAAAAGTATAAGTCGTCTATACAAGGCGAATGATAGCTTAATCGAATTGCGCGAAAAACATAATAAAAGCAAAAAAAATAAAGAGCCCGTGCGTCAAAACCCGCCATTCCGTTTCAGATTTTGGTAAAAATCCAAAAACGGACCATCATTTTTCTATTTTACCATGTGTTTAATATTGACACTATATTGTTTTTTACCACACGATAAATGGTCATAAAATATTTAGCAGAATTATTTATTTGGCGTTCAGAATTATAAATAAATAATATATACACAAAATGAGCGAATACTCTGACAGACACGGGAGAAAGGGCAAAGATGGCGAAGACGGTAAAGATGGGCGTGATGGACAACGAGGCGAGAGAGGACATCATGGACATACTGGTCCAACCGGACCCGATGGCAAAGAAGGCGATAAAGGCGAGCGCGGACATCATGGCGAGAAGGGTGAACGCGGTGAAAAGGGACACCATGGACCCGAAGGAAAAGAGGGCAAGCAAGGGGAACGCGGTGAGAAAGGACACCGCGGTGAAGAGGGTGAAAAAGGCGAGAAAGGTTGTCATGGTCATACTGGTCATACTGGTCCGACCGGACCCAAAGGCGAGAAAGGTTGTCATGGACATCATGGTCATACTGGTCATACTGGTCCAACTGGCCAAGACGGTCCAACAGGACCGGAAGGACCCACTGGACCCGAAGGCCCGACCGGCGAGAATCAACCAACCGGTCATTTTTTACGTGTTGACAGCGTATATGGTAATGATGCAAACGGATTGTTGAAACCATACCAAACATCCTTTTTGACAATTGGCGCGGCACTAGCCGCTGCATTGTCGGGCGAAACCGTATTTGTTTATCCCGGCGTATATAATGAATCAATTACCGTTCCATCGGGCGTATGTCTTCGTGGCGCAAATAGTCAGACGGTTATCATACAATTGGTTGACCCAAGTTTTGCAGTAACAGTCGTGACTATGTCGCCCAACACGCGGTTGGAAGATATATATGTGAAACTTTTGATAACTTCATCGGCCGATGCCGGGCCATACATTGGCGTCGATTTTATGTCTGGCGCCAGTGTCACATCAAAAATTAGAACATGTACGTTTGATGTTAGAATTCTTGGTGGCGTTGCCGACATATTTGGGGTGCGTTCATCCGGCACGTCGTCTACTGCATTTACGCCGTCTCATGCAATGCGTTCGTGCCAAATGTTCGTACATTCTCCGAACACGTCCAAAGCGAGAGCATTATATATTGATGGTCCTAATTTATTTGCAGTTCGTGATATTGTGGTTTATGCCGATGGAGCGGGTTCTGATACGGTCGGATGTGAGGTAAATCATCCATTAGCGGAAGTGAATATTAAAACATCTACCATATCTGGACTAACATTCGATTTATTACAGACCGCGGGAAAAATATTATTGGGAGCAACCGATTTGATTAATCATACTGCACCATTGAGTTTTAAAGTAAATATACAACCGTCTCGCATGTTCTTCGGGATGATCGGATTTCCAGGCGGAAACATGACATATTATCTTCCTCCCACCATTACTCCCGTTGCAAGCGTGTCGATTATAACGCCGTATGATTTTAGAATGATTGAGACTGTATGTATATACACAATGGATATCACATATAGCGGTACCATTAATTTTCCTGATACCGTTACATTTGCCATTTATAAAAACGGTATCGCCACGCTTTTATCGATTACTTTGAACAGCACATCTACCGGATATGCACAATTAGATAATGTGGGTGTTACATTTCAGCCAACCGATATTATCGACGCGCGATTGATAACCGTCGGCAATCCTAACGCCGGCACGTTCACGGGAAAAATATTGACATATTAGAATATTCGTATTTTCCGTATAAATAAATATTTATAAATTTATTTCGACCATATTTATAAATATTTTTGATTGAGTAATTGTTGTAAATAGAACAAGGTTGCCATTTTATTATATCCACGTTTTACGATTTTTACCCGGCGGTCTGATTCAATTGGATCATTTGGCAAAGAGATAACTGAAAATTGTTTGGTATGTTTTTCGACTAGGTCTATATATTGTATGATTTGTGTCAGAACCGTGTCACCGAAAATATTGGTTGTATTTACGTCAAAGTTAGCGTAATTGATAATATATTCGATGACTTCAATCAAATCGTCACGCCCGATTCCGCATACATAATGTGAAAGAGCAAACATGAGTGGCGTAGGTGGGTCGCCAAGTTCATTGTATTTAAATTCTTTCATACATTCCATCGGCATTTTGGCGTTCCATAAAGACCGGTCGTTCATATTGAATATTTTTAATTGGACAATTTTCGCGTTTCCCACACATTGAAACAGTTCGATTATATTTAAACGGTTACTATCATTGGTTACATTGGTGAAATTATGCACTTTGGTCATATTGATTGATTGATTGATTGATTGATTGTTTGAATACTTTTACAAATATATTAATGCCGCGATATTCAATTTTACAAAAAAAATAATTAGGCGTCTTTAAGTCATTTGTAATATTATATTTGGAAAATTGAATAAACCGTTTTATATATAGCATATAGCAACACACTTGTCCAATAAATTTAATATTACTATTTTAAAACAACAACAAACAATCAATATGGAAAAACGTATCAATAAAAAAATCGAAGTTTATTTGACCCAATTCAAGGATGAAGTCAAAAATAAACTGGTCGGTTTAAATTTTGAAGATAAATCGAAGGTCAACGAATTATTGGAATACGTCTATGATTATGATCGCATGGCATTGTCCAAAGACGATTTCATCAAACGGAAACGCGTTAAAAACGCAATCCCACTGCTAAATCGGTGTAACGCCAAACGGGCGAACAATGAACAGTGTACGCGCAGACGTAAGGAAGGGTGCGAATTTTGCGGGACACATTCAAAAGGCACTCCACATGGCCTAATACAAATCGGCGATACCTCAAATACAAATCAGAAACTCGATGTGTTTGTCGAAGATATCAGGGGGATTGTTTATTATATTGATAAATTTAATAATGTATATCGAACAGAGGATATTTTAGCCGGGAAAGAAAACCCGGAAATTATCGCGCAATATGTAAAAAATGGCATCACCTATACGATTCCTGAACTTGGCTTGTTTTAGGTACCATAATCGAATACTCCCAATTCTTTCTAAAATATCCTATTTAGTAATAATCATATTTTATAAATAAACTTGTTACAATTATTATATTTGTATTTTTTTGTTTAATGCCATAAAATATAAATACATGAAACCATTACACTTCCCACTTCATTATAAAAGTGGTGTCAAACAAACGGCCGGCGTCGATGATATGTCAGTTGGTTCATTTAGTCAAGTGATGTATAAAATGAACGAAACCAAATATTCTGGGTTTACTACATCCAATCGTTTACCTGCATCGACTTATTCCGAAACTGGTCCCGGGAATAACGAACCGATTACCCATAATATTCCGGCAATATTAAATGAGACATATCGAATTGTAAAATACGATGGGTCTACCGATTATATTGAATTCGGTGGGTTATATAAAGATGCCGGAACTGGTAGTACATTGCCTGGAAAACATACGTTTCATGTTAGCGCGGCCGCCGGCGAATTTAGACGAGTAAAAACGGTGGTCATTAAATACAAAGAAAATTTATCCAGAACCATTCGTTTTTATTAAAAAAAACTATCATTATTTAGTTGTTGTTGTTGGTGCTGCTGCTACTGTAATTGCGGTTGCTGTTACTTTATTATTTAGAACATTGGCTTTTATTTTCCGAACAACGGTTTCTTTCATTACTTCTTCCCGATTTTCCATTATAAATTTATTCATTTCGGATGCTTTCTCTACGTCTCCTTCACAATAATTGGATAGAATGGAATATAACACTTTTTTTGTAATCGGTTTTTTAACATTCTTTTTACAGTAAGTAATCTGACCATCGTTGATGTCAAAACAATCGATTTCATTTGTACGCATAACATCGATTAAATCTTTTGATATGTTTTTTTTCTCAGTCTTACGTTTAGATAATTCTTTTTGTAATGTTCTCATCTCATTATCGATTTTGACCCATTCTTTGATTTTATTGATGAGATGTTCTTTGGTTTCCATTATGTTAGGTTATGTTATGTTGTATAATATAATAAGATAGATACTATTTTTTATATATTTTTGATAAATATCTAAAATATATCGTATAAATATTATTAAATAAATATCAAATAATATTATATATTAATTATTTGATAAATAAAAATGTTATTATCAAGCAAGCGAAACATAATAACACAAAATATAAACAACACAAATAACGTAGATAGAAATAAACAAATCAATCAAATGCAAATGTCTACTATATATCGAACAAAACAAGCACAGTACAGACAAATCACCAGCAACAAATCAAGCCCATCTGTTCCGTCAGTTGAAGAGGATACCGATCCTAAGAAGAAAAAAATGAAATGGGGAGAACCTACGTGGTTTTTATTTCATACCTTGTCTTATAAAATAAAGGATGAAAAATTCGATTCTTTCAAAAACGATTTATTAAATAAAATAAATACCATCTGCATGAATTTACCGTGTCCAGACTGTGCTGCTCATGCAACCAAATACATGAATGGAATAAATTTTGGAGCAATCCAAACAAAGGAACAACTAAAAAGAATGTTGTTCCAATTTCATAATGAAGTGAACTCAAAAAAAGGTAAACCCATATTTTCATATGATGATTTTGACGAAAAATATTCAAATGCCGTTACCAGACGTATTATTGAAAATTTTATGCATCATTTTCAAGACAAACATTTTAGTATTCGAATGATAGCGAATGACTTTCATCGAACTCGATTGGTGACATTATTGAAAGAATGGTTCCTCCAAAACATTAACATGTTTAATGAATAAAACTATATTACCTTCCCATTCTTAAATGCTTTACATTTAAACGTACCTTGAGTTGGACGTTTACACACTTCGGCATTGCTCAATCCATTAAAATATTGTAAATTGACCATTTGCGTATAATCGATAATATATGACCATAATACTCCACAACCACTACCGATAGCCAGTGCCATGAACAAAGAAATGATGGATGAACATTTATGTATGGCGTTCCAAATAAAATCGGATAATATTAATATCGGGAAAATAACAAGTGTCGGAATATTTTGGACTACCAATTTATATTTTACAATGATGTATACTAAATAAAAGAACGTATAACCAAACACCGTTTGACTAAGTGGTAATTTCGAAAAGGGTCCGTTATTTGATAATGTAATCAGATTACACGCACCATTACTTTGGTCGCTTTCGTCAGATGAACCAAGATTCCCGGTTAATATTGTGATGAAACACGTCATTAATAGACCCGCCAAATAAATTAACCCTTTGAAGTCTTGACTAAGAATCGAAGACAACGAAAAAAAACAAACTAAAATAAATGGTGCAAGCCTGAATGAAATATATAAAATCGATATAATATTAAGCTCTGCCATTTTTATAATATATTAACTATTATATAAATATATTATATTCAGATAATTTATTTTGTACCTTTTTTACATTTGAATGTTTTCCGTTTCGGAACGGAACAAGCCGGTTCATTTGTAAGTCCGTTGAAATAATGTAAATTTGCGTTGTTCGTTGAGTCAATCACGTATGACCATATTAATCCGGATAAACATCCAATTAATAATGAAATAAATGTGGCAAATGTGCTTGAACATTTATGATTTGCTGTCCATATAAAATCGGAAATAATGAGTATTGGGAATATAATGAGCGTCGGGGCGTTATGAATTGCTAAATTATGAGACATAATAATATATAACAAATAACAAAATGTATATCCAAAAACGGTTTGACTTAATGGTATTCTTGAAATCGGACCCGATTGAGTTAATGTGAACACATTACATAATCTATCATCCGTGTCGCTTTTTGTGAATTTATCCGGAAATATATTCCCGATTGACGCCGAAAAAAAACAAGCCATAATCATTCCCATTAAATAAATCAATCCTTTCAAATCTTGCCTGAACATAGATGAAAGAATGAAATAACTTATTAATATAACCGGCGCCAGGCGAAATGATACATACGCCACAGACGACATATTTAATTCGGGCATTGATAGTAGATAATAATATAATAATGATAAATATATTATAATCTGAGAAACTATTTATCAAACACATGTTCAAATACTTGTCCAATTTTCGACACTTCGACAAATTCGATATTATTCAAAAATGCTTTGCCTACATTTTTCTCCATAAAATCTTGGAAATCGCGATGGTTTGATTCGGGATACAAAAACTTTTTCACGCCCGCCCGAATTCCCCCAAATATTTTCGAATCCAATCCGCCGATTGCAGTTACATCGCCATGAAGATTTATTTCCCCCGTAATGGCAATTGTATTTTTAATCGGTTTCTTATTAAATAAACTATACATAGCAATTGTAATGGCCGTGCCAGCACTTGGTCCGTCTTTTGACACTGCTCCTTCCGGGCAATGTATATGTAATCCTTGCGAAATTCCCTTTATTTTATCACCCGCTTCGATTATTGTTTGTTTCACATCATCTGGAGTAAGATTCCATGCCAAACTTTTTGCCACATTCATGCTTTCTTTCATCACGTCGCCTTGTAGTCCGGTTAATTTTAATTCTAAAAACGAAGCCGATGGGAAAAACATAGTTTCGATTTGAATGATGCCACCTTTCCCCAGCGAATTGGCCCATAGACCATTTATAATGCCAATTTCGCATGTTGAATGAATAAGATGCTCTTGAACCTTATGATAATTCTTCAAATACTTTTTATCGATTTGTTCCATCGTTAGACGAACGGGAATTTCAATTGCATTGGCGGTTTTACATTTTAACATCTCAATATTAATTTCGCCGTATAAATCAAATATAATCTCTTTTAATTTACGTACGCCCGGTTCCATCGTGTAATATTCGATAATGTGTTCAATAATTGTGTCGGTCATTTCGACCACATTTGTCCATCCCATTTTCTCATTTATTTCGGGTAAAATGTATTTTTTTACGATAACGAGTTTATCACCAAGTGATAGATTGTCGAATTTGATACGATGAATGCGGTCTAATAAAATGCGGTCGATTTGCTCTGGGTCGTTATATGAAAATATAAATAGGACCTTTGATAAATCGATATCGATCCCACTGAAATATTTGTCTTGAAAACTATCATTTTGTGTCGTATCGATTAAATGCGTCAATATCCCGATAATTTCCTTCCCATGTTCGGTTTTACTTACTTTATCGAGTTCATCAATATATATAATGGGATTCATACATTTCGTATCCATCAAAATATCTACGATTCGTCCCCATGTTGAATTTACGTAGGTATAACTATGGCCCTCTAATGTTGACCCATTACATGAGCCACCAAGGGCAATAAACGAAAATGCACGAGAATTTCCGAGTTCATCTTTTAAACAATTCGACAATCCTTTCTTTGCCAACGACGTTTTACCAATTCCGGGAGAACCTTCGAACCCAAAACAATAGCCTGACGATTTGCCACCCATCCATTGACCTATTATTTTAAGTATTTGGTTCTTTGCATTATCATGTCCATATATGGATTCATCGAGAGCACCAATCACGCCTTTCATCGAATTTTCAACACCCATTATATTTGTATTTATTTTACTCATGTTATTCGTCATTTGTGTCAATGTTCCAACGTCATCGTTTGGATATATAATATCATATATTGCAGTTTGATGGTAGGTTTGTTTACATGTTGTATCAATAAAAGTCCTGATTTTTTGTATCCGTTCTTGTTTTAAACTGTTTTTCTCGGTAGATTGTGCAACTACAAAATGGTTGGTCAATGACGAAACTGAGCTCGCTGCCGTTATTGTGCTCGTTCCATTTTCCGTCTGTTTATTTGTGTTTTGTATGTAATTAATAATGTTAGATAGTTGTTTTGCATTTAACGTTTCAATCATTTTTTTAAGTTCGCCTGCCAATTTCGTGTCAATAAATGCATTTATTTTTTCAATATTTTTTAATATCTCGATATTTGCATATTTCTCTTTTTTTAAAATGGTGTTTGATAACTCGATAAAACGATGAGCCTTTCCCAATATTTTGAAAAAATCGGAATTAATGATTTTCACTTTTTTTAACAATGGCTCTTCTTTGATTACGCCAAACGGTATTTTCAATAATCCTTCTAAATACTGTTTCGCCTTTATTCCTGATTCGTCTGATTTACCCTTTATTTCTTTTATTTTTGCCATGGCTTTTTCTTTTATATTTTCAGGTACTTTCATTACATATATTTGTTGTTCCAGAGTCACTCGATTTATATCATATTTTTGTGTCATTTTCTGTGTGTATTTGACAGTAAGCGTCATGGTGTCCTTGAAGAACGATTTGATTTTCCACGGAAAACTGTCATATATTGTGATTTGTTCTTTGGAATCAATCAAGTCTGAATTTTGTTCAGCCAATAAATCATACAGTAAATATGCAATATATTGAATTTCATCGTCTAAATTATATAATAAAAGATTCATCAACAAACTTCGTTGAGAACATAAATCCAAACTCATGAATTTTCGGATGACAATATCGATTTTGTTTATTTTTACATAATTTACATCGATTGACATGAACGTATAGCGTTTGTAAATGTCGTTATTCCCATAAATTAAATAGTCTTTCAGAGTTAACGTATCGATAATTCGTTTCATTACCGAAACATCCACCGTTTGATTTATTGGAATATTATCAAGCACGTGTTTTCGTCTAGTCTCGACGTACTTATTGTTTATCCAGTCGGGTGAAATATCATCCACAATTCCGTATATGATAAATGTTTTTCGGATTTTTTCATTTTGTATGACGATTCGAACCCCATGTATTTTAAAATGCGTTGATTTTGACGTCATGTCCGTATCAAAACATTCTAAATTGTTTGCCAATTCTAATATAATCGTCTCGTCGGTCGCCTTATCTGAGCAAAAATGAGAGGTCGTATATTCTTTGGGTTTGTATTGCCGTTGTGTTTTCCAATTAATGGTTTTGTAGCCAATTGGATGTACATATTTGCGGATATTTTCATATTTATCTTGTAGCGAAATCGGTTCCATATTTTTATTTTTAAATTCTTGACCCGACGTTATATATAATAAATCATCCATGTTTTGTGTTCCAAAACCACAGATAACGATGGATAATTTATCAATTATTTGTTGAAGTAAATCAATTACTAAATCAAATTCTGCTGTGGACGATGGTTCGGTCGTAGTGTTTTCTACATTTAGTGGTGCAACATTAAATACTTTTGAAAGGACCCGTTTTTGTAGAGAAATTGTTTTCTGAAATAATTCATTTAATGAAGACACACATATATTCAAATCGCTATTACTAAATATATCGTGTCTTTTGTAATTTTGAACGGACAAAATCGTATTTTGTATTATTTCTTGTATGTATAATATTTTATCATTGATTAAATTATTTATCTCGTTTGGTGTTTTCTCGTTCGAGTCGATTTGGATATTTGGCGTTTTTTTAGGGAGTTCACCTTTTTTTTTTTGATTCGGTGTCATTTTATAAAAAAAGGTAGATATAATTAACATTTATAAATTATAATGCCAAATTTATCATTATTGAATCAATATAAACACATTTTTGTATTAAATATAGTCAAAATATGGGAATTCCGAGTTATTTTTCATATATCATCAAAAATTACGCAACTATTATACGTAATCTACAATATCATCGAAATGTAGAAAAAACCGTATTTGATAGTTTGTATATGGATTGTAATTCGATTGTTTATGATTCTTATTACGCACTGGAAAAAGACGGTTTAATGACCGGCTCAATCAACGCGGATAATCAACTCATTTTGGACCGTGTGGTTCAAAAAATCCATGATTATATAACGTTGATTCAACCTTCTAAAACGGTGTATATTGCTTTTGACGGGGTCGCGCCATTTGCTAAAATGGAACAACAGAGAACCCGTCGATACAAATCATTGTATATGTCGACAATTGGTCAAATTGATGCCGATAAAACATCCGACAAAACATCAGTCAAATGGAATACGTCGTCCATTACCCCCGGAACCCATTTCATGAACTTGCTTTCGACGCGCATGGCATATGAATTTAATCATAATGAACTAAAATATAAGGTAAAACAAATCATTGTGTCTGGTTCGACTGTTCCCGGTGAAGGAGAACATAAATTGTTTCAACATATTCGCGATTTTGCCCAAGAAGATGAGAACGTCACCGTCTATGGTCTCGATTCCGATTTAATCATGTTGTCGATTTTCCATTCTTATTTATGTAAAAACATTTATATTTTTAGGGAGGCGCCTGAATTTTTAAAAAGTAATGTTGCAGTCGACCAAACCAGCGGTTCAAATGTTCCGTTGTTTATGGATGTTAAACGGCTAGAATCGTCGATTTCTGGTGAAATGAATTGTAAATTTGCCGACGAACAACGCATATACGATTATGTGTTTTTATGTTTCTTTTTGGGGAACGATTTCTTACCACACTTTCCGGCGCTGAATATTCGAACGAGCGGCATTCAAACCTTACTCGATACGTATCGACTACATATTGGTAGTCATGTTGACCGGTTTTTTATTGCAAAAGACACCGGCACCATTCAATGGCGGTGGGTCGAATTATTTGTCCGCGAATTGGCAAAAAACGAACACCAATTATTGTTGAACGAATACAGTGTTCGTGATAAATGGGATAATCGAAAATGGCCCGAAAAAACGAAGGAAGAACGCGAACAAGTATTACAAAATGTTCCTGTCATTCTTCGCGCTGAAGAAAAATACATTTGCCCCCAAGAATCCTTCTGGGAGGACCGTTATTACAAAGTTATTTTTAAAGAGGAGAGAACCCCGGCAACCGTAAAAACGATATGCACCAATTATTTGGAAGGATTGGAATGGGTGTTTAAATATTATACCATCGGATGCCCTCATTGGCGGTGGAAATATAACTATAATTACCCACCATTACTATCTGATTTATGTAAATTTGTTCCCCATTTCAAAACGGATTTTATCAGTTCATCACTTGGCCTAGACCGACCATTTAAACCCTGTGTCCAATTAGCGTATGTTATTCCGCCGGCCAATCACGCCGAATTGTTACCAAAAAAAAATGCAGAATTCTTGCAAACCAAATACAGGCATTTGTATCCCGAAAAATGGGATTTTCAATGGGCGTTTTGCCGGTATTTTTGGGAAGCGCATGTTTTGTTACCCGAGATTGGTCTGAACGTTCTGTATAATGATTGGACCGAGCGGTTGGAAGAAATATAGATTTTGTAAAATTGAAAAACGGTTGTATTTATTATAATAATGTCAAACTCTTGTTACACATTATTATTTTTTATGAATTAAATTTGATTTCTAAAATCCGATACAATGTTTGGTGTCGAACTTCCGGGTGCATTGGTAAAATGTTTTCACTGGATAAAAATATATATTCTATGGATAACATTACATTTTGTTGCGTCCCATCTATACGTTGAATTATGCACTCCAAAAACCATCGTCGGATTCTTACTATCTCCGATTCTGGCGCCTGCACTCCACTGTCAAGCAATCCGATGGGTCGTTTATAACGGCGGAAACCATATCAATACAATGTGGATAATGATTGGATTATGGGCAACACAACTTCTTGTTCCATCTGTAGCGCACGTTCCAGTACCAGTACCAGAACAAGCATAAAAAAATAAAATAAAAATAACTGTTTGGGACTCCATCTAACGTTTCCGGCTATTTCCAACATTCCGTGGCAGTTTCAACGAACTTGGTGAAGACGTTGTATTCATTATATTCATGTTTCGCAACTTCTCGGCATCTTCCATTATTATATCAATTTGTTCCAAATAGGCAGAAGCGCGTTTTACATGTTTTTTTGTTTCATTCAAATTTGTTTTTAATTCTTTTAACACGCTATCAAACGCATTCCGAGCTTCGATGTCGCCCACCATACCTTCTACCATCCCTTTCATATTTGGTTGTTTCATAATAAACGGCTACATAATATAAAATCAAAAAATAATTAGGTTTACATCTGCATGTGCGCTGTATGAATTGTGATTTACTACCGAATATTACAATTATAATAGTATCGGCACAAAATGCTTGGTTTGCTCGATACCCCACCATTTTACAATCGTATTAGAAAAACCACACCGTAATAGGTAATAAACTTGAATGATAATTCTTTAGGAAAATATAGTATAATTCCATATTATATATACTTACAATAATGGAAACTTCTTGGACAGGACCGCACGATGATATTGACGCCACGGGACAAATGTACGCAACCGGACAATCTTACGCAAAAAAAACAACAGCAAATCGCAATCTTACGCAAAAAATCGAGGCAATTCTTTCATCTTATGAATTACAGGAAAAATACTCGACAAAACTAACACCTTATAGTTTAATTGTTATCGAAAAACTTATCAAGACAAAACCCGAATTCTTTCGAATGGTTGAAAGCACGCTTGTGCGAAATGTAAACGCAAACATTATACAAGCAAATGATGTTCCTTATTTGATTTCAATTGTAAATCAATTATATCATTTATTATTGGCATCGGCCATTGACAATTCGAAATATAACGAATTGCCCGCAAATACATGCAGTTATATTTTAAAGTTTGTATTCAGTGTTGTGATTAGAGAACACATAGTTGTAATTGAAGACGAAACCAAAGCAACCTTATTGTTGTTATGCTGTGATAACATTGTCGACTCTTGTACCCTATTATTGAACGCCGCTAGACCAGTTGTCCCCGAAAAGGAACCTGTATACGTTCATCGATATGCACCTGTGCCAGAACCAACTACTATAATTATGCCGGCGAAAAAAAGAGGGTGTTGTGGATAAAAATAATATTTTTATGAATGTATCAGCGTATTCGATACAAAGGTATCCATACAATCCATGAACTTCGTCAGTCCGTCTATCAATAATAATTTTAGTGGCGCATTGGTATTAGTAACATCCGATATTTCTTTGATATATCCGAACAATATGTTTTTCCTGTCTGCCGTCCAGGAATCGTTCAGATGTTGATAAATATGCTCTTTTATTTTGAATATCGGCGAATCCTGATTTATTACTGAATCAGTTGCATTTACGCTATAATTTTTGGGTTCAACCTCCTTCACTAATGTTTTCGATTCTGCATCTTTAACTGTTCCTTTCTTCGCATTGGACCCACTATATCCCTTAGAATCATTCACGAATGTGTTTGATTCTGCTCCTGCAATGGAATCTTCCGTTATTACGTTGCGTTCCCTATCTAAAAACATTTGAATAATGTTTATGATGTGTTCGATATTGTATATAATGGGTGTGCCAGAATACGTTTGTTTCATTTTTACTAAACCGTCTAGTGCTATTGAAAAAATGGGTGTATATTTTTTTCGATTTTCTTTGTTTTTCAAATAATGAACACATGCGTATAATACAGGACACATTAAAATGGTAATATCATTTTTCGTGTCCCCGTTGAATTTCCGGACGACACCTTGAATATATGTATTTTCTTGTATATACATTCGATTGTTTCCAATTGATATTTTGGTACCATTTGGTTTATGCGAATAGATAAACAACTTTACAATAATCGAAAGCGGGTCTAAGATGTCATTTTTATTTGTATTTGTTGCCGTTAAATAATTGACGGCATCCATATTTTATAATATATATAAACATGAAATAGTTTTTATATATTTATATTTATAAATATCTAACGAATGGAGGAAAATGTAGACGAAGCGAAGCGAGTCGAAGTTTTCCGAGTAAACTCTGTAGGCATGCCGTAGCATTGTCGAAGGAGTTTAGTGGATGTGAAGAAGTCGAAGACGAATTCGCAGACACAGAATACGGAACGCTAGTGAAGTATTCTGAACTAACGAACAAAGTATTGTTAGTTTTTGTTTTCCAGTCGAGGCAGTTCACTGTGGTCACTGCTAATAAGAGAATTGATTTTATTCGTAAAAAAATTCAACGGGTCCCGGACTTTACTGTAGGTGTCTTCAATAAAATCGATGTGGTTCCGCATTTGTTGACAATCTTGTTCCACGTTCCCCGTTTTACTGGTTAGACTGTCTATTTTTTTATCCATGATGTTTATGTTTTGTTCCACGATGTTTATTTTTTGTTCGATTCGATCAATATTACATTGAACGTATTTTAATAATTCGACAATCGAATCCAATTTGTCTGAAATTTCCATATTTATTTTTGTTTATATTTATTATTTGATTATATTTTTATTTGTTTATTCGCACTCATTATTATTTTTGGTATATTCAATCAAACTATCTATTATTTTGTGTTTATGGTCCTCTTCGATTATTTCTTCTGAATCAACACATATGCAAGCAACAGTAACTACATATTTTAACATTTTTTGTAAAATAACTTTGTCGAACTGTTCGAAAACAGTTGTGTCGACATTTTGAATGCCATCATAAAACGACTCCGTTTCACTAACAGGAAATCCAAGTGTTTGACGTAGATACATGATAATTGTCATACATTTTACAAAGGGAGGGGTATCTCCTTCACGTAAGAATATATATTCTTTCACTGCAGGATATTGATTGATAAAATGGGTTTGATTTTCTTTGGACATTTTTGCGATTATTATTAATTTTGGAAGAGTTTATCATTTAGTTTATCCGAAAAAAAGTAAATCAATTTTACGTAAATAATAATATAAGGACATATAAATATAATTATACAATGGTAAAAGTGAGCGAATCGGAAGAAGAATATATCATTGAAATCCTGCATAAAAATGATTTTGATTTGCTTATATTTACGCGCGAGAACCTTTCCAAACTTGGGCTTTTTGCAAAAATAACAGTGAAACCAAAAAACTCGTCTATTTTTGGAACATTTTTTAGCGGCGGTTCGGACCGTTCGGACCGTTCGTCTGAATCAGATGATTTAACAATACCATATAAATGGTTTCATGATATGATTATCGGAAATAAGACGAAGGAAGAACATAATGAATCAGATGAACAAAATAATAAATTAACATGGGATTATTTTACATCATTTTTTAAACCGACACAAGGCGAACCTACTCCCGAAATTGTCGAATCGGTCGAAGAACTTGTCGAAGAACCAGAAGAAAAACCCAAAGAAGAATCCGTTGAGGAATCAGACGAAAAAACGGTAGAACCAGAAAAATATTCGGCCCCAGGCGAAACATCAATTACCGTTCGAATTAAAAAAATCGGCGTATCAAAATTGGTAAAACTAAAAGACTATTTAAAAGAAATATATTCTGGTCCTCGAACCATCGAAGATTTTGATGAAACCGGAATGAATTATATTTTGTTGGAAAAAATCACATTTGATTTGTATAAACAATTTGAAACATTAGTGCAAGTCCATATTGTTCCGACCGAATTGAATCCAGAATATATATACAAGATAAACGGAATATACATTTATATAGATAATAGTAAAATGAAAATGATAAATGATGAAACGGAGGTTCTAATGCGTCGAAATAAGGAGATGTTTAAAACATTTATTGATGAATTAAAATTTGGAGAAACGGGAAAATCGGAAAATAAAATAAATGTCATAGAAAACACAAGAATCGAAAAGATGTTTTATTGATTTTTGTAGTTATTGGAGATTTCCGGAGACGATAGTGCTGCATAGCAAGGAAATCGATGAAACTCTGTAGACATAGTCGACGGAGTTTTGGAGAAAATGACATTCGTGTTGATAAAAAAAGAGTAATTCTTTTTCTTTTTATTTGCGTTGTTTTTATTATTATTTTATTATTTTTAAAATAAAGTAATTGTCCCATCTGTTTTAATGTAAGTCCCAATGTGGTCAAACTCATCTACTACTACACCCGAGTTTAGTCGCTCATGTCCGCGAGGTTTATATACATTGTTATTCGCGTCTACCAAATATTGGACGTTATTGAGCATAACCGTACGCACGCAAATCTCCTCCTCCTCATCCTCCTCATCCTCCTCATCGTCATTGATTTCATCATCATCTTCTTCTTCTTGAAGTGGTGCTCGACAACATGGGCAAGCATTACTCCTGGCCAGTGTCTTGGCTATACACTTAAAACAGAATTGATGTCCACACGGGGTGGTGCAGTTGTTA
>Ga0209829_10000336_pt1 | contig 44215 bp, 47 predicted proteins | sample C_140205_EF_Meta_FD_187311 | JGI IMG/M metagenome (GOLD analysis project Ga0209829, IMG submission 187311) | Freshwater microbial communities from Lake Croche, Canada to study carbon cycling - C_140205_EF_MetaG (SPAdes) (version 2) | ecosystem: Environmental > Aquatic > Freshwater > Lake...
TCCTCTTGGTGGGCTCCTGCTGATGGCGGGGTGGATCCTGATTGGATTGGGTGGACTGCGTGCCGAATCATGATTGCTCGGACGGAAACCATCATCATTCCCACGCGAGGGAAGGGTACCTACGAGATTACTGATGAGATCGCTACCCTGGTGCGACGAAGCGGAATCCAAACTGGCCTCGTTACAGTCTTTCTCCAGCACACCAGCGCCAGCCTCGTGATCTATGAGAATGCTGACCCGACCGCACGGGCTGATCTCCACCGATTCTTTGAAGATCTTGTGCCAGAGGATCACCCCAGTCTGATCCATACGATGGAGGGGCCTGATGACTCAACCAGTCATCTTCGGATGGCCCTTACCCGCACGAGCGAAAGCATTCCCATAGCCGAGGGAAGGCTGCAGCTAGGAACGTGGCAGGGGATTTATCTCTTCGAGCATCGCAGGGCGCCACATTCAAGGAATGTTGTTGTCAGTCTCATTGGTGTTTAGACTGATGGTTGAAAGGGATGAATTTGGAAATCAGGAAAAGAGAATGATTCATCCTGTGATTTTACCGGTATCCATTCCTATTAAGCACAACGGTACTCGTTTCATTCCTTCTGGCGCTTCCTGAGTTCCATATTTTATCTGCATGCCTGCGTGTTATTACCTGAAGACCAAGCGACAGATCACCAACGAGGCCGCTACTCCTGCCGCATCGGCCAAGAGCCCCGCGGCGAGGGCGTGGCGGCCGCGGCGGATCGCCACGGAGCCGAAGTAGACAGCCAGGACATAAAGCGTGGTTTCCGTCCCCCCGAGGATGGTGCCGGCAAGTTGGGCCGTGTAGCTGTCAGGACCGCATGCCTTCACAATCTCGGCAAAGAGTCCCGTGGCAGCGCTCCCGCTCATGGGGCGTACCAGGACCATCGGCAGCACCTGGGTGGGAAGACCGATCAAATCCAATAATGGAGCTAGGAGGCAGCTTAGGATGTCGATTCCTCCGGCGGCACGAAAGATGCCCACAGCAACAAGGATCGCGACAAGGTAGGGGAAAATACGGAGAGCTACTTGAATCCCCTCCTTGGCTCCCTCAACGAACTCCTCATAGACGCAAACTCCTCGCAGAGCGGCATAGAGAGGAAAAAAGCCGAGTAGAAATGGAATTGCAACAATCGAAATCGATTGAATGACCGTGATGGCGATCGAGGTGCCTGAAATGCTGGAAGCAACCAGATGCAGGATGGTGCCTGCAAACAAGGCGACGTAGGCAGCGAGAAGGAGCTTTCTCCAGAGGGAAAGAGGAAGGAATGCTTCAGGGCTTGGTGAAGCGATATTCTCTTCGGTGTGTACAATGGATTCGGCGCGATTCCCAAGAGTTGGAAGTGCAAACATCGGGAGTCGCTGCAGGAGCTTGACGGAAATGATGCCGGTCAGAAATGAACAGGTCGTTGCGACCAAAGCGGTGCCGATGATGGCCGTGGGATGCATGGCCCCCGCAGCCGCAAGGATGCCGACGGCGGTCGCTGGAATGAGCTGCACTGAACTGGTATTAATGGCAAGGAAAGTGCACATCGCATTGGTTGCGGTGCCGGGTCTTGGATTCAGACTCTCCAGCCCCTGCATCGCCCGCAGGCCGAGGGGTGTGGCGGCGTTGCCAAGGCCTAGCATATTGGCGGCGATATTCATCACCATGGCCCCCATGGCAGGGTGATCAGCAGGGACGTCAGGGAAAAGACGGACCAAAAGGGGGCGCAGGAGCCCTGAGAGGCGTTCCACGGCACCCGACTTCTCAGCCAAGCGCATGATTCCTAGCCAGAGAGCCATGACGGCGCCTAGAGGCAGGGCGATCGACATCAGGGAGCTCTTGCAGGCATCAAAGGTCGCAGTCGTAAGGGCCTCGGTCCGCCCCGTGACGAGCCCAAGCATCACTCCGCAAAGAATCAGTCCAAGCCAGAGATAATTCAGCATCAGTCGAGTTTTAGGGACTGGAGAGTGGTGCTGCCAAAGAAAAATTGGAGATCCAGGGATTTTATGCGGTTCAGAGATGTCAGCAGTGCGAGCAGAGTGGATGAAATGAGGGGGGGCTTTCCACCCCATTTTTGAGTCCCTGCGCTCCGGATGAAAATCAGTCACTTTCGATATTTTCCCGTGGCAGGCTGGGATGGTTTCGCTTTAATACACCAACTATGTCTGTCTGCCCTGATCACTGGATTCGCAAAATGTCACTCGAACGCGGAATGATCGAGCCGTTCGTGGAGCGGCAGGTTCGCTCCTCCGATGATCGTCAGATCATCAGCTACGGCCTCTCCAGCTACGGGTACGACTTGCGTGTTGCCGACGAGTTCAAGGTATTTACCAATGTCTTTAGCGCCATGGTTGATCCTAAAAACTTCGACGAAAAGTCTTTCGTTGATGTGAAGACCGATGTCTGTGTGGTCCCTCCCAATTCCTTTGCCCTGGCCCGTAGCGTGGAATACTTCCGCATTCCACGCGAGGTCCTCACGATCTGTGTCGGCAAGTCGACCTACGCCCGTTGCGGTATTATTGTTAATGTCACTCCCTTTGAGCCGGAGTGGGAGGGACATGTGACCCTTGAGATTTCCAATACGACTCCGCTTCCAGCCAAGATCTACGCCAATGAAGGACTGGCACAGGTTGTCTTCTTTGAGGCCGGCGAACCGTGCGAGACCAGCTATGCTGACCGTGGCGGCAAGTACATGAAGCAGCGCGGTATCACTGTTCCGAGAATGTAGGGAATGTGGACTGCGTCCGCATCAATGGGATGAACCAAGACGCTGGGAAGCGGCGCGGTAGATCACTAGGTAGCGTGACCCGCAGGGCGGCACGGCTTTGCTGGAGCAAAGTGCCGTCAATGGCTGAGACCTGAAGGCTGAAATTCCGACTTCTGAGCCTCCCTTATTTTCAGGTCTCAAGTATCAAGCTTCAGGTTTCTCTCCCTCTTCCCCTTCGGGTTCGTCGCCCAGCTTCTCTTGGATCATTTTTTTCAGGACCTCGGTCATGTCTTCGACCTCGTCCCAGACCGGGCGGGTGATATAGATCGGGGCGTTTTGCTGCACGGCCATAGCCAGGCAGTCGCTAGGGCGGGCATCCAGCTCGATCACCTTGCGCTGTTGAAGCTCGTTCTCCACGGTGACGATCATGCGGCCGTAGTAGGTGGCCCCCTTGAGGTCGTTGATGATCACCCGCTCCACCTTCGCCCCGAGTGAGGTGAGGAGCAGACCCATCAGATCATGGGTGAGGGGACGTTCGTTCTTGGTGCCGTTGATGAGAAGGCTTATCGCATTGCCGACCATCGGGTCCATGTAGATGACGAAGGCTTTCTTCTCATTCCCTAGAAAGACAGCGCTCCCGCTCGTCGTCGGTAGGATCGCCTTGATCTCGATCTGCAGGACCTCTTTTGAGTTCATGAGGTCAATATTACCCAAATGCCTCCCGAACGCATCTACGCATTCGGCTTATCCTGGTGCTTCGAAGTGTAATCGGGATGAATGATTTCGCGTCGTTTGTATTCCTCCGAGAGGACGAGGTAGTGGTCGGCCCAGGAGCCGAGGCCCGCCTGCTCCTCGGGGGTGAGCGTCCGGATGATTCGGCCCGGTGAACCGACGACCATTGATCCCGGGGGGATCACGGTGTTCATCAGGACCGTGGCATGAGCGCCGATCAGGCAGCGCTCGCCGATGACGGCTCCGTCCAGAATAATGGCCCCCATGCCGATCAGCGACTCGTCGCCAACGGTGCAGGCATGGACGACGGCACCGTGCCCGATGGTCACCCGGCGCCCGATGGTGGTGCCTTGATCCGTGGCGACATGGATCACCGCATTGTCCTGAACGTTGCTTTCCTCACCGAGGACGATGGGGGCTATGTCCGCGCGCAGAGAGGCGGCAGGCCAGATACTGGCACGCTCCCCAAGGCTGACGGAGCCTGATAAAAAGGCCCCCGGAGCCACGTAGGCGCTCGAAGGGACGGAGGGGCTGTTGCCTAGGTGTTCGCGCACGATCCCGGCGAAATAGGCAAGATGATCGGAGTGGGAGGGGTCCCTCGGGTCGGTCGCGGCTTGAGTGTTCATGCGGTTTTTTTGTGATTTTTCTTACAATGAGTGTTGACAGCAAGAGTGGGTTTTTTTTGGATCTCTCTTGTCACAAGACACAACCCACACAACCCAACACTACAATCCATGAGCAGCAAACTCCATCTCGTTGAATCCGTTCAGAAGTCCCTCGGTAAGGACGTCAGCAAGGCACACGCCGAAAAGGTCGTGGCAGCAGTCATCGAAAACATCAAAGGCCTCGTCAAGAAGCACAAGAGCCTCCAGTTGATCGGATTCGGAACCTTCAAGGTTGTGAACCGCAAGGCCCGCACCGGCATCAACCCAAAGACCGGCGAGAAGATCAAGATCAAGGCTTCCAAGAGCGTCCGCCTGACCCCAGGTAAGGCTTTCAAGGAGTCTCTCTAAGTTTTTAAGGGTTTCCCCCCCCGCCCGAGAAAACCCGTTATGCCGTTTGGCATAACGGGTTTTCTCATTTCTATCGCGGGAGCTTTTGCGCTACTCTGTGACTCCTATGAAATCACCACTCGTTGTTTCCATCACCGGTGCTGCCGGGCAGATCGGCTATTCTCTCCTTCCGCGCATCGCATCAGGTCAGGTCTTTGGATACGACCAGCCTGTCGCCCTCCGCTTGATTGAGATCGAGCCCGGAATGAAGGCTCTGGCCGGTGTGGTCATGGAGCTTAACGACTGCGCCTTCCCGCTCCTTGAGTCGATCGAGGCGACTTCCGATCTTGACCATGGATTCAGCGGAGCCAACTGGGCGCTGCTTGTCGGTAGCGTGCCGCGCAAGGCCGGTATGGAGCGCAAGGATCTCCTCGGCATCAACGGGAAGATCTTCATCGGCCAGGGGCAGGCGATCGAGCGCAACGCCGCCGACGACATCAACGTCCTCGTTGTTGGCAACCCCTGCAACACGAACTGCCTCATCGCCATGAACAATGCTCCCGGCGTTCCTCAGAATCGCTGGCACGCCATGACGCGCCTCGATGAGAACCGCGCCAAGAGCGCCCTCGCCGAGAAGGCAGGATGCCACTCCCGGGACATCACCAAGCTTGCCATCTGGGGTAATCACTCCAGCACTCTCTATCCTGATTTTGAGAATGCGCTGATCAACGGCGACCCCGTCGGCAAGTACATCCCGGATCGTGCATGGCTCGAGGGTGACTTCATCAAGGATGTCCAGCAGCGCGGAGCCGCCATCATCGCGGCACGTGGCCTCTCCTCAGCAGCCTCAGCGGCGCATGCAGCGCTGGAGACCGTGATGTCCCTACGCGAGACCACTCCCGCCGACGACTGGCACAGCGTGGCTGTGGCCTCCGATGGCTCCTACGGCGTCGAGAAGGGCCTCATCTGCTCCTTCCCGACCCGTTCTGACGGCAAGACAGCCTCCATCGTCCAAGGCGTCGAGCTGAGCGATTTCGCCAAGGCCAAGTTCCAGCTGACCCTCAACGAGCTCCTCGAGGAGAAGGCGATGGTCTCCGACCTGCTGCCGAAATAAACAAGGTTGATAGGCTGAGGGTCTTTATAGTCTGTTTGGGAAACTGGGCAGGCTTGCCCTGCCGACTTCCCGATTCAGTACTCAGGCTCAAGTCGTCCGTTCTTCAACCCGTAAAAGTCCTCCCAACAGCCTACAGTCTAAACTGCTAAACACCTTCCCTTCCATGTCACACGATCTCCCTCCCGCGGATCCCGCCACCCACCGTTCAGAAACCGACAGCATGGGGGCGATCCCCGTCCCTCACCATCGGTACTACGGTGCACAGACGGCCCGTTCGCTGATCCATTTTGACATCGGGAACGACACCAAGCCGCCCGAGCTCATCAAGGCCCTTGGACAGCTCAAGAAGGCGTGTGCCCTAGCCAACCGCGATCTGGGCAAGCTCCCACCTGAGAAGGCTGAACTGATCGTTCAGGCGGCCGATGAGGTGATTGCAGGGAAACTGGACGACCACTTCCCTCTGCGAATCTGGCAGACCGGCAGCGGCACCCAGAGCAACATGAACGCCAACGAGGTGATCTCCAACCGCGCGATCGAGATGGCGGGTGGGGTCCTTGGTTCCAAGGCTCCTATTCACCCCAACGACCATGTGAACATGTCGCAGTCATCGAACGACACGTTCCCCACCGCGATGAACATCGCGGCCGTGACGGTCGTCCGGGAGCGTCTCATCCCCGCGGTAAGGCACCTGCGTGGCGCGCTGGATGCGAAGGCCAAGCAGTATGCTGACGTGGTGAAGATCGGCCGGACCCACTTGCAGGACGCCACCCCGCTGACCCTGGGGCAGGAGTTCTCCGGTTATGTGGCGATGCTCGATTCGGACCTTGTGCGTCTCCACGAGATCCTCCCTGGTCTGGAGTCTCTTGCCATCGGTGGCACCGCCGTCGGGACAGGTCTCAACTCCCATCCCAAGTTCGGTGATGCCGCGGCCGCTCACCTTGCGAAGATGACCGGATATCAGTTTAAGTCAGCCTCCAATAAGTTTGCGGCGCTCTCATCTCACGGAGAGTTCGTCTTCGCTAGCGGAGCCCTCAAGTCACTCGCCACCTCGCTCATGAAGATTGCCAACGATCTCCGCTGGTTGGCCTCGGGTCCCCGTTGCGGTCTAGGCGAGCTTTCCCTGCCTGAGAATGAGCCGGGTTCCTCCATCATGCCCGGCAAGGTGAACCCCACCCAGTGCGAAGCGGTCACCATGGTGGCCGTGCAGGTCATGGGGAACGATGCCGCTATCGGCTTTGCAGCCTCCCAGGGAAACTTTGAATTGAATGTCTTTAAACCGGTCATCATTCACAATTTCCTCCACGCGGTCCGCCTTCTCTCCGACTCCTGCCACTCCTTCACGGATCATTGCATCGTCGGTATCGAGGCGAATCTCGATACGATCGCAGGATATGTCCAGAATTCACTGATGCTGGTCACTGCACTCAACCCTCACATCGGCTATGACAAGGCTGCTCAGATTGCCAAAAAGGCCCACAAGGAGCAGACCAGCCTGAAAGAAGCGGCCGTGTCGCTCGGGTTCCTGACGCCTGTGCAATTCGATGAGTGGGTGGTGGCCGCTGACATGACCCATCCCTAGGGAATTACCCTAAAGCTTAAAGGAGCAATATCTACTGCTAACCCATGAAGAAACCCAAGCCACACGGAGGCAAGCGCAAGGGAGCAGGACGCAAGAAGGGCAGCAAGAACACGAACCCTACCGCGAAGGGAAGGACTGCCATCACTCGCGGAGTCTCGATGGCGGCACCCGATTGGGACAGGCTAGACACCCTCCGCGGTGCGCTATCCCGTGGGAAGTACATCTCCGGTATCCTGCCGGGGCTTGGAGTTTGAGCTCCAGCTCTCCGGAGAGGGGCTCATCGTCGCCTTCGACGCTTTGGCGCTGAGTCAGGAGAGCCTCATTTTAGTGGTGAAGTGTGGGAGCGCACTCCTCGGTGGCTCCCTTGGGGCAACTCCTAGTCCCTAGCTCATTCTGACGTATGCCAGATGCATGGTACGGGCTGCCTGATTCTTGCGTGCCAGACTTTTGATCTTCCGTTTGATGTGACTCGGTATCCGGTGGATTGCCGATTTAACGCCCTGCTCGTGAAGGGTGTCCCTTTCTTTGTGGCTGTGAGACATGTGCGCATAATCCCGCTTATTCACAAAACGGCAATAAAAATGTTAACACATTGTGAGTAACTAGTACTTATGCTTAGAGGGTAAAAATCACCCCATCTGGAGCTCCTTCAAACCATCAAGGCACTCTGCCTTGAATAAAACTCAAAGGCAGGAGGGGGAGGCATCGCTCCCAATGCTCTGGGTCCGGGTTCTTGTTCCGGGCAAAGCCTCGTTACGGAGGCGCCGATGAAGAGAATCAGGCCTTCACGCGCTCGATGTGGGCGCCAAGTCCATTGAGCTTTTCGTCAATGGCTTCGTAGCCGCGGTCGATGTGGTAGACGCGGCTGATCTCGGTCACTCCATCTGCCGGGAGGGCGGCTAGCACAAGGGCTGCCGAGGCGCGGAGATCACTGGCCATGACGGGAGCACCGCTCAGTCTCTCGACCCCGTGAATGGTGGCACGGTGATCGGCCAGATCGATGCTGGCACCCATGCGCTTGAGCTCGGAGACATGCATGAAGCGCTGGGGGAAGACGGTCTCGGTGACGACGCTGGTCCCGTGCATGGTCGCCAGCATCGCGCAGAACTGGGCCTGCATGTCGGTGGGGAAGCCGGGGTAGGGGTGGGTCTCCAAGTGAAGCGGCTTGCGGGAACCGTTCGGGGAGATGCTGACCGTATCACTCGTGTGAGAGAGTTCGAAACCCGCCGTCGTGAGTGCCGTGATCACGGCACCGAGATGATTCGGCTCGGTTCGTGTGATGGTGACGCGCTTTCCGGCTATGGCTCCGGCGACAAGGAAGGTGCCCGCCTCGATGCGGTCGGGAATGACAGTGTGATTGGCTCCGTGGAGTTCCTTCACTCCCTCGATCTCGATACGTTGGGTTCCAGCTCCGGAAATCCTGGCGCCCATGGCGATGAGGAAATTGGCCAGATCGACGACTTCGGGTTCCTCCGCAGCTCCCTCAATCACGGTTGTCCCCTCGGCGAGGACGGCAGCCATCATGATGTTGCCTGTGCCCAGGACGGTCGGACCGTGGCGGCCGCGAAGGTTGATGCGGGCACCCTTGAGCTGCTTGGCCTCAAGCAGGATATCGCCTCCCTTGACGGTGACTTTTGCGCCGAGGGCTTCAAAGCCCTTCAGGTGGAGATCGATCGGCCGGTCACCGATGACGCACCCTCCGGGGAGGGAAACCTTGGCTGATTTTTCACGGCCCAGAAGAGGACCGAGGATGCAGACGGAGGCGCGCATCTTTCGCACGATCTCATAGGGGGCCTCGGTGATGATCTTTTCAGCGCGGATCTGGACGACGCCGCTGGCTCTCTCCACCTCGCAGCCGAGCTGGCTGAGGATGGTGAGCATGTAGTGGATGTCGCTCAGGTCGGGAACCCTGTCGATGACGCACTTCTCCTTGGTCAGAAGCGTGGCGGCAAGAATGGGAAGGGCGGAGTTCTTGGACCCTCCAATGCGCACGTGGCCATCCAGGCTGTGCCCTCCGTGAACGAGAATTTTATCCATGTGCGTGTCTTGTTACCTTATCTGGTGCCTTTCACTGCTTCGATGAAACGCGGGATTCCTTGGTAATCGGGCAGGGCGATAATGTCGCGATAATTATACCCGCTCAGGCAGGCGATGACCTGCTCCGACTGGTCGATGCCGATTTCCAGAAGGAGGCGCCCCTCCGGTGCGAGAAGGTCGGCGGCGAGAGGGGCGAGACGGATGATGAGATCGAGTCCTTCGGACCCGCCATCCAGTGCAAGAAGTGGGTCGTGCCGGACCTCCCTGCTCAGCCCCGCAATGTCCCCCGAGGGGATGTAGGGCAGGTTGGATGTGATGAGGTCAAAGGGGTCGTTCGCGGAGAGATCCGGGGGGATGAGATCGCCTTCAAGAAAGGTAATCCGCTCCTCTTGCAGCAAATCGGCATTCTCCCGGGCAAGTGAAAGAGCCTCCGGGGAGATATCGGTCGCGGCGACTTTGGCCTCCGGGCGTTCCAAGGCGAGGGTGAGGGGGATGACACCGCTGCCCGTCGCGACATCGAGGATGTTCGACAGGTTCTTGTAGGTCAGGGCGCGCTCGACGAGTTGCTCTGTCTCGGGACGGGGGATGAGGGCGCGCGCATCGCTCTTGAAGGTGCGTCCATGGAACTCGACCGTCCCGAGCAGGTGCTGGAGGGGAATACCCGTTCCGCGTCGGCGCACGAAATCGCGCAGGGGGGCGCGCTCCTTCTCTCCCAGTGGGCGGTCGAACTGCAGGTAGAGGTCCATGCGCTTCAAGCCCATGACATGGGCGAGCAGGTGCTCGGCGTTGAGACGAGGCTGCTCGACTCCCTGCTTGGTGAGAAACTCGGAGGCCCCCTTAAGAACCTCCAGCAACGACATCATGGTCGTTGACATACCTTATTCCGCAGCGGACTGCTCGAGTCGTTGCTGGGTATCCGCCGCCTCGATGGAGGCGATCAGTTCGGCGATTTCGCCTTCCATGACGCGGTCGAGGTTGTAAAGGGTCACGCCGATGCGGTGCTCGGTCAGGCGGTTCTGCGGGAAGTTGTAAGTGCGGATCTTCTCTTCACGACCGCCTGAGCCGATCTGGCTCTTGCGGTGTGCCGCGTACTTCTGGGCCTCCTCCTCGCGCTTCTCCTCGAGGAGGCGTGAACGGAGAATGGTGAGGGCCTTCTCCTTGTTCTTCTGCTGGCTGCGTCCATCCTGACAGCGGACGATCTTGCCCGTGGGGATGTGCATGACCTGGACCGCGGAGTCGGTGGTGTTGACACCCTGACCGCCGGGACCCCCTGCACGGCAAACTTCGATGCGGAGATCCTGAGGGCGCAACTCGATGTCGACCTCCTCGGCCTCCGGAAGCACGGCGACGGTCGCCGTGGAGGTGTGGATGCGGCCCTGAGCCTCGGTGGCCGGGACGCGCTGCACGCGGTGGACGCCGCTCTCGTAGCGAAGTCGGCGAAACACGTCGTCTCCGAAAATCTGGAAGATCACCTCCTTGAAGCCACCCGCGTCGTTGGCGCTCGCCTCGATGAGTTCGCAGCGGAGCCCATTGGCCTCTGCATAGCGTGTGTACATCCGGTAGAGGTCGCCGGCAAAGATGGCTGCCTCGGATCCGCCCGCGCCGGCGCGGATTTCGACGATGGCGTCGCGGTCGTCATCGGGCTGCGGCGGAAGGAGTGAAAGCAGGACCAGTTGCTCAAGCTTCGGTATCTTGGCGTTGATCTCCTCGATCTCGGCCTTGGCCAGTTCGGCCATCTCGGCATCGGGGCCCTTGACCAGTTCCTCGTTTTCGAGGAGTTGCTTACGGCAGTTCTCCAGTTCGTCCCAGGTGGAGATCAGCTCCTTGACCCGGGCATGCTCCTTGAGGACCTCGCGGGCCTTCTTCGCATCGTCAAAGAGGGAAGGGTCGGTGATTGCCGTCTCAAGCTCGTCAAAGCGCTTGCGGCGCTTGGCGAGGAGTGGTGCGAAATCAAGGTTCATGGCGGTAGTTACCGATCAAGGGGATCGGGGAGCCGCCCGGCACCGGCGGATTCCGGTGCCATTCGTCCTCCCGACAAGAGGTCGGGAAGGAGGTAGCTAGGCCTTCTTAGTCAACGAAGGCTTCGTCGCGCGGGTGGCGCGGACGTTGCCGTAGCGACGCGTGAACTTCTCGATACGTCCTGCGGTATCGATGAACTTCTGTTCACCGGTGAAGTAAGGATGGCAAGAGGAGCAGATACCGATCTTGATGTTATCGCGAGTCGAGCGGGTCTGGTAGGCAGCACCGCAGGCGCAAATGATCGTGGTGGCGTTATATTCGGGATGAAGACCAGCTTTCATAGAGCTAGTGACATTGCCTCAAAGAAACCGATGAGGCAATGAAATTTCAACCAATTCGCTCTCTCCACTCCCTGTAAATCAATGGAGAGATCTCAGAGGGCTTGATCTCACTCCGTCCACCCCAGAAGACATTGGTGTAAAGGAGGGGAATGCCCGCTTCCTGAAGATGCTTGTCCATGGCCGCTTTATGCTCCAAGAGGCGAGGTTTCTCGCTTCCGTGGGCCACACCCATGATATTCACGTGATTGAACTCAGGGCCCCCTTCACGCCAGTAGCAGTGGGTCATGATGTCGTGACGGCCGATCTCGGCGCCCGCCTCTGCCTCGCGTCCGGGAGGAACAGCCCAGTGAAAGAGTCCGTTGAACCTGGTGACACGGACTCCGGTGGAGGAGGGCTTCACATGCTCTAGGAAGGTAGAGAATCGCCCCAGCAGCCTGCGCTCGAGGAAGGAGCGTGCGACGGAATAGAACTCCTCCGGGGTGACGCCTGCGGCCTCGGCGCGCTTGAGCCATGGATAGGAAGTGATCTCCTCCGGGGTGAACTCACGCTTGAGCTCCAGAAGAACGCGCCATTCCAGTTCTGTGAGATGGACGACGGCGGGGCTCATCATGGTGGCCGGGTTCACGGAGCGGTCACCCGGTTCGCAGGTCTTGCGACGCACATGTCCGACGCCGAGGGCAAAGATCCCCTTCGCCTGCATGATGCGGTAGGCATCGGCACCGATCTTTTTTGTAAGGAGATCGCAATGTTCGATCAGGGAGAATCCCGCCGGGACCTTCAGTGTCGTCCAGAGGCGGAAGGCGCCTCCGGGGATCTTGGCGTCGGTCGAGCGGATCACGACATGTCCGGAGAATGGGTCCTCCTTGAAGAGGAACTCGAAGGCTGCATCAAGTTTCTCCTCAGGGACGCGCCAAGCGACGAGTGCTCCCTCGGCAAGATTATTGGCGATCAGGGTCTGGCGGACGCGGCGGATCGTGCCAGCCTCGAGCATCGCCTTGATGCGTTCCAGGACAGTCTCCAAGGGCTGACCCGACTGCTCGGCGACGACGGAGAAGGGATCCTCGTGGAATCCGGCGATCTTATCCTCGGAGATGGCGAGGATGGCTGAGTTGATGGGATCGTTGTGTTCGACGGGAAGCATGGAAAATAGGCTGTTAGCGGTTTAGGCTGTAGGCTGTTAGGTCAGAGAGTGAATGTGGTGAGGGAAAGAAAGACTAATGACTGAAACGAGTGCAGAGAGGGGTGATCACGATTTTACGGAGTCCGAGAGGACATCGAGAACGCGGTCGATCTCGGCCGAGGTGTTGTAGAAATGGGGGCTGAAGCGAAGCCAGAAGCCGTGATCACGAGTTCTGCGATAGGAGGCCGAGACGAAGGCCTTTTCGAGATCCGCGATGAGCTTTGAGGGATCCTTACCTGGGTGACGGGTGGTCAGGATGCCTGAGCGAAGGGGTTCTGTGGATCTGGGTGATAGGAAATCAAATCCCAGGGAGGCAAGGCCCTCTTCCAGTTGATCGCGGCGGTTCAGAATCAGGGAGGAGACGGAATCGATCCCCTGTTCTCGAATCAGATTGATCGAGGCCCTCATGCCGTAGATGCCGGCCACATTGAGCACGCCGGGCTCATAGCGGCGTCCGCCTTCCTCAAACTCGATTGTCTTCTGGGCTAGGAAGTCCGGGGACTTGATGTTCCACGACCCTAGGAGTGTGGGGCGGCATTCTTCAAAGCGCTCCTTGGACACATAGACGATCCCGGCGGCGAGGGGGCCGAGGAGCCACTTGTGGGCATCCGCCGAGAGAAAATCGACTTCGGAGGCTGCGGTGGGAAAAGCTCCCAGCGTCTGGATGGCATCTAGCGAGAAGAGGATGCCCCGCTTGCGGAGCAGTGATCCGATGGCTGGGATGTCGATGCGCCATCCGGTTTGAAAGTGGCAGGAGGCGAGGGCAACGAGGCGTGTGGCCGGAGTCAGGGATGCCTCGACGCAGGCCGGGGTGATCTTGCCGAGAGTCTCCGTCTTGAGCCATCTGATTACAACGCCACGGCTCTGGAGATTCAGCCACGGGTAGACATTCGCCGGGTAGTCATCCCCGTAGACCACGACCTCATTGCCATTTTTCCAATCAATGCCATTGGCAAAGAGACTGAGCCCAAGAGAGGTAGGTCCGAGCAGTGCGATTTCCGAAGCTTCCGCGCCAAGTAGCGAAGCCGCGTCACGCCGCGTCGACTCGATCTCCTTAAGCACACCGCCGAACTCCTGCTGATCCTCGCTGCTTGAGTTGACATAGCCCTTCATGGCCTCCGCGGCGCATCCGGGAAGGGCCGTGACTCCGGCATGTCCCAGGAAGATCCGCTTCCTGGCAACGGGAAAGGATTTCAGTCGCTCTTCCTCGGTACCCATCGTCGGGAGGGGATGCATTCAGGCAGGTTCCTGCCCGGGGGTGGAAGGTGTCTCGTGGATCATCTTCCAAAACTGATCGGTTCCCTCCGCCAAATCGGCCTGATCTGCATCATCGGCCATGGGGAGCTTGGAGCGGAAGAGGAAGTCGCGGATCGTGTTCTTGTGAAGAACACGGTGGATGAGGATCCCCTCGGCATGGCGCTCGAAGTAGATGCGGTGGTCGCTGCAGCGGAAGCGGTGCAGGGTTCTCCCGTCACGCTGGATCTTGCTGAAGTTGGCCCCCTTGAGGGAATTGAGATCATCGGGCAGGATCTGAAACTCGGCCAGCAGGTCGAGTTGGAGATCCTTGGGAAGGGAACTCATTTCCGCCGCGCTTGTGGTATTGAAGATGACTTGAAACACAGCGGTGAGGGTAGCGGCAATAGGTTGCCGAGTGCAACGGCTTCGTGAGCCTCTCTTTTTACCGCCGGGTATCGTTCCTGAAGGATTGTGCGTTCAGCGAAATCAGGACGGTCGACTCGTGCTCGTAGCTGAGGATGTTCAGCACGCCGGTCTGGATGACAAAATGACGACCTGCAACAGGAGTCAACTCAAGCCACCGGGCGATTAGCACGCGGAGCACGTGGCTGTGGGCAAAGAGGACGACGTCATCCTGGATGGATTTCAGGCGATTGATGACCCGATCGCAGCGCTCGGCGACCTGATCGGGTGTCTCTCCCCCTGGCGTCTTGCTCATGAACACGGTCCAGGTGGGGTCAGTCTCCCTGATCTGCTTGGTGGTGATGCCCTCGTACTCGCCGTAGTTCCACTCCGTAAGATCCTCTGTAATCTCGGCGCGGTCGAGGAAACCAGCCAGTTCACAGGTCCTCTGTGCTCGCTTGCGTGGGCTGCAAAGAACAAGTTTGAAGTCCCAGTTGGAGAGCTCTGATTTCAGCGATGAGGCCTGACGCTCTCCCTCTAGGGTGAGGGGAATGTCGCTGAAGGAAGTGTGTTTGCCGTTCTTGCTCCACTCGGTTTCACCATGGCGGACAAGGACAATCTGGGGGCCGGAGGAGCGCATGTTGGGAGAATTAGGTGTTTAGACTGAAGGACGAGGGATGAAACCTGAAAAGTAGTACAGCTTCGAAAGCTTGGAGGCAATGGATCGGCCTAATAGCATAACAGTCGTCATCAGGCGATTGCCAGATCCAGTTCGGTCTGTCCTGGAGTGATCTCGAAGAGAATGGGGATGCCGGCCAGTTCGGGAAGGAGGCGGCGATTGCCCTCGGCTGCCGAATCCGCAGCATCGGCGGGGTGATTGTTGATCACAATGCCGGCACAGGTGAGTCCATGAGACTTGATTGATTCCAGCGTGAGCAGTGCGTGGTTGAGTGTTCCAAGACGATTGCGCACCACGAGTAGAACCGGAAGTCCCATGGCCTTTGCCAGATCAGCCCCTGAATACGATTCGGCAATCGGAACCAGCCATCCACCTACTCCCTCCACCAGAAGTGAGCGGTGAGTGCTGCGTAGATGGGTAAACATGGTCATCAATTCGGAAGGGTCGAAGGTACGTCCTTCCAGACGGGCCGCCTCGATGGGGGCAAGAGGCGCTGAGTAGGAGAGGGGAGTTACTTCTTTGGTCGCTAGTTCGTTATCCGCTGCAGCTTGCAGGGCGAGAGTGTCACCGGGTTCCCCGCAAGAGATCGGCTTCATGGCCACGGTGTCGAATCCAGCCTTACGCAGGCTCCGTGTCAGCAACGCTGTGACATAGGTCTTGCCTGCGTCGGTGTCCGTGCCTGTGATGAAGAAGTTCATTGGGAATGGTGGAAAGTTAAAAAGTGAAAGGTTAGAAAGTTAGAAAGTTAGAAGGTTAGAAGGTTAGAAGGTTAGAAGGTTAGAAGGTTGAATCCGTGAGCGAGATCAATTCCGAAAAATAAGCTTTAAACTGATTGAAGGCCACAAGGTGCACAAGAAGCACAGGGATTTTGAATGCTGGATCCTTTCATGGATTGCCTGCTGCTTTGTGCCTCTTGTACCTTTTGTGGCCACATCTTTTCTTAAGATAGACTAACAGTCTTCAGTCTAATTACCTGGCTGCGAAGCAGCCTCCGTCGCCTGAAGGAAGACGGTTTCGAGATCGAGTTGAGGTTGGCGGGCGGTCACGAGTCGGGCGCCGCGGGAGGCTGCCAGCTTGGCGATCTCTTCCTGCAACTCGGGGGCAGCGTTTTCGATGATGTATTCTGTTTGACCCGTCACTCCGGTGAGGATGTCGAGCGACCCCTCGCGGACTAGGTGCCCCTTGGCCAGGATGCCGACCCGGTCGCAGACTTCCTGAACCTGCTCCAGAAGATGTGAGGTCAGGAGAATTGTTTTTCCGCGTGCCTTGAGTTGAAGAATCAGGTCGCGGATCTGCCGGGATCCTGCCGGGTCAACGCCGGCTGTCGGCTCATCCAAAATCAGGAGGCGCGGATCGTTGACCATCGCCTGAGCGAGCCCGATGCGCTGGAGCATCCCCTTTGAGTAACCGCTGATGCGCCGTTCCCCTGCCTCGGTGAGGCCGACAAGATCCAGAAGCTCCGTCACGCGGGCCCGCAAGGTTTTGCCACTCAGGCCGCAGAGTTTCCCGTAGAAGGAGATCGTCTCTGCGCCCGTGAGGAATTTGTAGAAATACGGATTTTCGGGCAGGAAGCCAACGTCGGTACGACTCGCGACCCTCTCGCTTGGGACGCCGAAGATCTCGGAGGTTCCCGACGTCGCTTTGACCAGTCCAAGCAGGATCTTGAGCGTGGTGCTCTTGCCCGATCCGTTCGGGCCGAGGAGTCCGTAGACGGTGCCTGCGGGAATATCGAGGGAGAGACCCCTGAGTGCCACGACCTGACGCCGCCTTAGATGCACTGGGAAGATCTTCTCCAGATCACGTATGCGGACTGCAGGAACTGTGGATGAAATCTCCATGCTCACGGACTACGCAATGATTTTGAAACCTCGGAGTCCTGCTTCCGGGGTTGAGGGAATCACCGATTCATTTTCGATATGTCCGGCCAGATGACTCTCCCGGATTGCGAGGAGAAAATCCTCCACTTCGGAAGTCGCTCCGGAGGCGAGGAGTTCGACGCGACCGTCATTGAGGTTCTTCACCCAGCCGGTCACTTCGTACCCCTTGGCAAGCGAGAGAATCGAGGCGCGGAAGCCGACCCCTTGGACCTTACCTTCATAAAGTGCGCTGATCGTAATCATGAAAAAAGGAGTGTTAGGGAAGCTTCCTAGGCGCGGACCTGGCCGGCTCCCCGGATCTGGTACTTGTAGCTGGTGAGTTCCTCGAGCGCCATGGGGCCGCGGGCGTGAAGCTTATCGGTGCTGATTCCAATTTCACAGCCGAAGCCGAACTCGCCGCCGTCGGTGAAGCGCGTCGAGGCATTCCAATAAACGGTGGAGCTGTCGACGCCTTGGAGGAACTTCTCTGCCGCGGCCTCATCGGTTGTGACGATCGCATCACTGTGACGTGAACCGTGGGTCTCGATGTGGGTGATGGCCTCATCGAGTGAGGGGACGACCTTCACGGCGAGAATGGGAGCTAGAAATTCTGTGCGGAAATCTTCCCTTGTTGCCTGTTTCACGAGGGGGGTTGTTTTGAGCGTTTCGGGAAGCAAGGAGAGTGCCTCCTCATCGAACCGCAGTTCGACACCCTGGTCGAGGAGTGCCTTTCCTCCGTCGGCAAGGAATGAGGAGGCGATGTCGCGGTGGAGCAGCAGCGTCTCCGCAGCGTTGCAGACGCCGGGGCGCTGGCACTTGGCGTTGATGATGATCTCCTTCGCCATCACGAGGTCGGCAGCCTTGTCGACATAGACGGCGCAGATCCCGTCGTAGTGCTTGATGACGGGCATGCGTGCGTGGCGGGCGACGGTCTCGATCAGGCCCTTGCCGCCGCGGGGGATGATGCAGTCAAGGTGCTTGTCCATTTCACAGAGGATGCGGACGGCCTCACGATCGGTGACGGGAACGAGTTGGATGGCAGCAGGGGGGAGTCCCGCCTTGGCTGCTCCGGCTTGGAGGGCCTCTGCGATTGCCTTGTTGGAGTGAATGGCCTCGCTTCCTCCGCGCAGGATGACGGTGTTTCCAGCCTTGAGGCAGAGAACGGCGGCGTCACTCGTCACATTGGGACGGGACTCGTAAATGATGCCGATAACGCCGATCGGAACGCTGATCTTCCGGAAAGAGAGTGCGTTTTCCTTGGTCCATTCTTTGAGAATGCGTCCCACGGGGTCGGGAAGGGAAGCTGCCGTCCTGATGCCCTCGGCCATCGCGGCGAGTCGCTTCTCATCGAGTCGGAGACGGTCGAGCATGGCGCCGGAGAGTCCCGTCTTTGTGCCGGCTTCCAGATCCAGAGCATTGGCTGCAAGAATAGAAGGGGCGTCAGCCAGTATCTGACCGGCCATTGCCAATAAGGCAGCGTTCTTTGTGGCAGATGAGGTGACCGCAAGAATGCGGGCAGCGGATCGTGCTGCATCTCCAACTGCGTGTAGCTGTGCTGTCAGGTCGTCGGCCATGGGTTAGCATTCTTTTAAACGAGCCGAGGGCAAACGGCAACCGCTCTCGTGGATGATCGGTAAAGGTTGTTTCGTGAAAGACAGAAAAGAGGTATTTCATGGGCCATGTCCCTCAAAAAATCTCCCTCCAAGCAACTCTCATCCAAGCTAAGCTCCCTGGGAGAGAGCTACATCCAGCGGACCTGTTCGGATTTTCCACAGTGGGGCAGTAGCCTCGGCTTCTCCAAGTATGAGTCTCAGCTTGCCGGGAGTGACGAGAAGACTCGGAAGAGCCGAATCGCTTTTCTTGAAAAGCTACTCGCCGAGACGGAGGCTCTGCCCGCCACCCTGCTGCAAGGTGACGACTGGCTCGACCGCCGCTGTTTTCTTTCCCTGCTCCGCACCGAGTTACTGAACAGCCGGGATCTCGAGCGTCACCGGACCAATCCCCAGGAGTGTTGCGATGCCGCCGTGGGGGCTGTCTTTGAGTTGGTGATCCGACACGCCGAGGATCTCAAGAAGGCTCGTCCAGCGATTGAGTCTCGTCTTGAGGCGATTCCTGGGTTCCTAAAACAAGGAGCTGCCGCTGTTCGTAACCCTGTTCCACTCTGGACCAAGCTAGCCGTTCACTCCTGCAAGGGAGCCAAGGATTTCATCGATACAATCGGCAACCAGCTTGCCGCTATCTCTCCTGATCCTGCCAAGACGAAGACCATCGCTCGTGCCGCTGGGAAGGCATTCGATGAATATGCCAAGGCGGTACGGGCAAAAAAACAGGCTAGACCCGGTGATTTTGCGATTGGCCGAGAGCGGTTCGAATATCTCGTGCGCGAGCGGACCGGTCTCGACTGGAGCCTCCCCGAGATCGAGGCCGAGGGGCACCGCCAGATTGCAGTGCTCTCCACAGAATTGGCCAAGGAGGCGAAGAAACAGGGTCGGGGGAGCGTGTCACAGATCTTGGAACGTGCTCGAGACTCCTGGATGCCCGGGGCAACGCTTCTGGAGCTCTACACCCGCTCTTCCGAGGAGTGGCGGAAGCGTGTCGTGAAGAGCGGGCTCTACCCGATCCCTCCGGGTCAATCCCTCAAGGTCACCCCCGTGCCCAGCTTCATGAGGGAGCATTTCCCGACGGCCGCCTACAGCTCCCCCGGTGCCTTCGAGAAGTGCCAGCGCGGCATCTTCTGGGTCAATGATCTCGGAGCCACCAAGGAGGATCCTTCCGAGAAGCTTCGCGAGGAGCGCCAGCACTTCGGCCTGGAGCTTACCAGCGCTCACGAGGGTTATCCGGGTCATCACCTTCAGTTCGCGATCCAGAACCGCCACAAGAGCCGTATCCGCAGGATCTGTTCCCACGCGATCTTCTACGAGGGATGGACCATGTGGTGCGAGAAACTGGCCGTCGAGAAGGGGTGGGTGAAGGGGCCCCATGGTGGCATTGCGCGGCTTCAGCAGCTTCACGATGCTCTCTGGCGCGCCTACCGGATCGTCATCGACTGCGGTCTCCATTCAGGGAAACTCTCCCACGAGGCTGCTGCACAGATGCTCGTCAAGGGAGTCGGATTCACGCCCGCTCGTGCACGGGCCGACGTGAACTGGTACACTTGCCAACCGACTGTCCCGATGAGCTATCTGCTTGGAAGAATCGAGCTCGAAAGGGTCAAATCCCGACTGATCGAGGGTGAGGGGTGGTCACTTCGGAAGTTCCATGACTGGGTACTCAGTCACGGAGCGGTCCCATGGAGGTGGATCGAGCAGGCGGGAAGGGAAGAGTTAAAAAAGTTAGAAAGTTAGAAAGTGGGGGGAGGGAAGGAGGGAGCAGAGCTACAGGGAGTGGAGGTTACAAAGTTAGAACGTTAAAAGGTTAAAAAGAGGGTACCAAGCTGCTGGGGAGGTACTCCCCAAGCATGTGCAGACATCCCAGAAGGAACATCTTGCAGAATAACTCGGCAACAAACTCGCACCCGCATTGCAGTTATTACTTTTTCCACGTTGTAGCGGTGCAACGTTTTAACCTTCTACCGTAGCGCTCCCCCGCTCTCCACGTTGTAACGTTCTAACCCTTTCACTTTTTCCCTAGTAAGCTTTCTTTCCCTGCTTCTTGAGTAGGCGAGCCACAACGAATGAGCGGACGCAAAGAATGACAAAGATGCCGCAGAGGAGAGCCGTTGCCATCTTAGCGATGGCAGAATTCTCGTTCTCGGCTTCTGCGTATTGAAGAACGTTGGGGAGTTTGGCAAAGGCCGAGACAGTCGCGCCGAACCCTAGGAGACCGACAAGCACGGCGACGTGCATGACGTGCATGTGAAGCTTGGGATTGCGTGCGATGATGCCGCAGAGAACGAGGATCACTCCCAGGACGCATGGGATCAGTGCGGTGTAGTGGATGGCACCCGTGCCGAAGAATCCGACTAGACCGACGACGTTGAGAAGGAGGCCGATGACGATGGTGGTTGGGATCATGAGGGGAATGATATCCGAGAAAAAAAAACCTGAAACCTGAAACTTGAAACCTGAAGCTTATTTAAGCAGCGATTCCCTAAAGCTTAAATGCCCACACTCTGGTAGTCTAAAAAGCATGCTGCACATCGTCCTGATCGAGCCTGAGATCCCGCAGAACACCGGCAACATCGCCCGCCTTTGCGTGGCTGCCGGTGCCCGTCTTCATCTGGTCGGGCCTCTTGGGTTCTCCATTGATGAGAAGGCGGTGAAGCGTGCGGGCATGGATTACTGGGATCGCCTTGATCTGAAGACATGGGGATCATGGGAGGAGCTACTCGATGCTCATCCCGGTGTTCGTTTCTGGCTTCTGAGCAGCAAGGTGGAACGTGCCTATTGGAATGTGGAGTTTGCAGATGGTGATTTCTTAGTTTTTGGACGCGAGTCCAAGGGGCTTCCAGCAAGTTTACTGGAGGCCCATCCCGAATCCTCAGTGACCATTCCGATGACCGATGGGACGCGTAGCATCAATCTCTCGACGACCACCGGTATCGTGCTCTATGAGGCCTTGAGACAATTGAAACCGGAGCAGTTACACTCTGGGGGAACGGCAGCTTCCTGCTACACTCCACTCAAGTAATTCCTGACAGACTACTCTAGGACGCATCTCCGGTAACTGATTCCCTTATTCCATGGCAACCACGCCCGTTATTCAGACCCATGATCTTACGAAGGCCTTCCGCACCTATCGCAAGGAGGAAGGCCTGAAGGGAGCATTCCGTGGGCTCTTCCACCGCAAGTACACCGAGACCTTGGCCGCGGACCGTGTGAGTTTCTCAGTCGGGGAGGGTGAGTTTGTCGGATTCCTCGGGCCGAATGGCGCAGGAAAGACCACGGTGCTCAAGATGCTCTCCGGTTTGCTGCAGCCGACTTCGGGCAGCGCCTCTGTGCTCGGCTTCAATCCGGCAAAGCGTCCTGTCGAACTAAAGCGCCAATTCGCCCTCCTGATGGGGCAGAAGAACGCCCTCTGGTGGGATCTCCCTGCCCGTGAGTCGCTGGAGCTGAACCGCGCCATCTACGGGATCGATCGCAAGGAGTTCGAGAACACGGTGGGGGAACTCATTGAACTGCTCGATGTCCGTGACAAGATGGGTGTCATGGTGCGGGAGTTGAGCCTAGGGGAACGGATGAAGATGGAGCTGATCGCGGCTCTGCTACACCGCCCGAAGGTGCTCTTCCTGGATGAGCCTACCATCGGGCTCGATGTGATGAGCCAGAAGAAGGTCAGGGAGTTCCTGAGGGAGTACAACCGGCGGCACAAAGTCGTCACGCTCCTAACCAGTCACTACATGCAGGATATCGAGGAGCTCTGTGAACGAGTCATCCTGATTGACCATGGACGGATCTTCTTCGACGGATCACTCTCGGAGGTCGTTTCCCGTTTCACCACGACCAAGATCATCGAGGCCGATTTCAGCATGCCGCTCCCGGATTCCTTCACCCCTCTCGGCAACGTGCTGGAGCGAACTCCACTACAGATCAAAATTGAGGTGCCGCGCACCGAGGTTCCGAAAGCCTGTACGGCGCTCCTCTCAGGGGGGCAGGTGATTGATCTCTCCGTTAGCGAGGTTCCGATCGAGGAGGTGATACGCAAGGTTTTCGGCGGTCAACAGGAGAAACATCGGATAGAGTCACAACCATGAAGGCTATGAAGAGATTCCAACGAAGCATTCTTCTCTCGGCGGCATTCCTGTTGTCCTCATTATCTGGCTTTGCCGAAACGGGTGAGGGGGTGAGGGCGTGGATGGCGACGGATGGCCCCGTGCCGGTGGAAGCAGGCAAGCCATTCCCTGTGACCATTGTGCTGGATCTCCAATCAGGTTGGCACACCTACTGGCAGTATCCCGGCGACTCGGGTCTCCCACCGAAGGTGACGTGGCAGCTCCCCGATGGGTGGACTGCCGGGCCGCCCGAGTTCGCGATCCCTCACCAGTTCTCCGAACCGGGAGATATGATTGTCTATGGCTATGAGAAGCAGCAACTTCTGCGTGCAATGATCACTCCGCCAAAGGATCTTCCAAAGGATAAGATTTTTGACCTGAAGGCATCGCTCTCTTGGCTTGCCTGCAAGGAACTCTGCGTTCCTGGATCGACCGATGTGGAACTCAAAGTTTTGGGCCCAACGGGCGGACGGGTTGATTGGAGATCCGCTTCTGTTCCTCATGGCGAATGGCCACTTTCCGGTCCCCCTTCCTTCCCGGTTTCCGTCTCTGGAAAAGGAACTAATGTCATCATTTCATTCACGGGTGATTCAGGTGCTAAGTATCAGCTTTATCCCGATCCAGCCGAAGGAACTACCGCCGGACATGTGACCCAGATCACCTCGCAGGGGGTCAAGGGACCCGCCGTAGTTTTTTCGCTTTCTTGGGATGGGGTTGCTCCCTTCAAGGGATTGCTTGTGGAGCAAATTGGGGATGCAAGAAAAGCATGGTGGATTAGTAAGAATGCATCACAAGTAACTGGTGTAAAGATACCAAGTATATCTATGTACGTGCTGATTGCGGCGCTCTTCTCGGGTTTCCTTGGAGGCCTGATCCTGAACCTGATGCCGTGTGTCCTGCCCGTGATCTCTCTGAAGATATTCAGCTTCATCGCCCAAGCGGGAGAGTCCCCTGCACGGATCTTTCGTCATGGAGTGGCCTTTGCCGCCGGTATCTTTAGTTGGTTTTTAGGTCTTGGTATTCTTGTAATTATTCTGAAGTCAGGTGGTGCTCAGGTGACTTGGGGAGCTTTCCAGTTTCAGAACCCACTCTTTGTTGTCGGTCTGAGCGTGCTGGTCTTCCTCTTTGCGTTGAACCTGTTCGGCGTCTTTGAAATCACCCTCCCCGGAACGGCGACGACCTCCCTTGACCAGACCGCTTCCCGCGGGGGCTACTCCGGCTCCTTCTTTCAGGGTCTTTTTGCCACGCTGCTAGCGACTCCCTGCACGGCGCCCTTCCTGGGAAGCGCCCTCGGGTTCGCCTTCGGACAGAGCCCTGCGGTGATCTTGGGCATGTTTGCGGCAGTAGCCTTTGGAATGTCCCTCCCTTATCTCCTGCTTTCGGCGCGTCCGGGATGGAGGAAGTGGATCCCGAAGCCGGGTCTCTGGATGGAACGTCTCAAGCAGTTCATGGGCTTCCCCCTGCTTGCCACGAACCTCTGGCTCCTCTGGGTGATTCAGAACCAGCGCGGGGAGATGGCGGCACTCCTGCTGCTGGCTCTCTTCCTTTTTCTTGGATTCTGCGCCTGGATCTATGGCTCTCTCGCCAATGGATCTGCCCGTACCCGGTGGGTGCTCTTGTTTGCGATCACTCTTGTCTCTTCGGTCTCACTCACTGCTGTGATGAAACGCATCAGCCAAGCCGCTCCAGTAGCACCCGGGGAGGCAACGAGTGGGGGGATCTCTTGGGTTCCCTACTCTCCTTCATCCCTCGATGCGCTGCGATCGGATGGGAAACCTGTTCTGCTTGATTTCACAGCATCCTGGTGCCTGACCTGCCAGTTCAACGAACGGACAGCGATCAATGTGCCTGCTGTCAGAAGTCTCCTTCGCGAGAAGGGTATCACGGCGATGAAAGGTGACTGGACCAACTCCGACCCTGTCATTACAGCGGCCTTGAAATCCTTCGGACGCGTCGGGGTCCCCCTGCTCGTGTTCTATCCCGCAGGGAAGGGGAGTGAACCGATCATTCTTCCTGAACTCCTCACGGAGAAGATGGTTCTGGATGCGATCCGTAACTAGGGAATCCGATTCCAGTATGGAAACCAGGAGGCCAAGCAGGGGTTATCTCGTAGCGACTGACCACATGGGGTGCTCTAATATTTCCTCCGAAAAGCTTTCAGCCTTTCTTTTCCTGAGTTCTTGAGTTCCATATCCCTTAATTCTTTCCAACTATGAATTTTAAGACGCTCAAACTCGACAACCTCGATCAGAATCAGCCAATCACCAAGGAGGAGTATGGTCGGGAGCTCAAGCGGTACCAGTTAGGCCTGCTCAACTTCCAGCTCCGGCTCAAGGAGAGCAAGCGGTCGGTGATCATCGTTTTGGAGGGGCCTGATGCCGCTGGTAAGGGGGGGGCCATCAAGCGGACGCTCGAGCGGCTCGACCCCCGCCTGGTCCGTGTCTACTCCACGCAGAAGCCAACTCCCGAGGAGTACCGTCACCATTATATGTGGAGATTCTGGAATAAGATTCCCCCGATGGGTGAGTTGGCGGTCTTTGATCGCTCTTGGTATGGGCGCGTCCTTGTCGAACGCGTGGAAGGGTTTGCAACCAAGGCCGAGTGGGTGAGGGCCTATCGTGAGATCAACGAGTACGAGCAGACCCTCGTCGAGGGAGGAGCCATTATGATCAAGCTATTCCTTCAGGTTTCAAAAGCCGAGCAACTCAAGCGCTTTAAGGAGCGCCAGTTGGACCCCTACAAGCATTGGAAGATCAATGAAGAGGATTGGCGCAATCGCCGCAAGTGGCTCCAGCATAATGCCGCTGCCGAGGCGATGTTCCAGAAGACTTCCACCAAGTGGGCACCTTGGACTCTGATTCCGGGTGACTACAAGTGGTATGCGCGCATTCAGTTTGCCAAGACCGTCTACGAGCGCATCGCCAAGGAGTTCCCCGAAGTCAAAAAAACTTCAGTCTAACCGTCTTCAGCCTATCAGGCTGTAAAAGGGAGTTGCCCCTTTATAACCCCGCATCCGTCACGGCGCCGTGCGAGGCGTCGGTGACATGCGCGGCGTACTTGGCGAGCACTCCGCGACGATAGCGCGGAGCAGGCTGCTTCCATGCTTTCTTGCGCTTGGCCAGTTCAGCGGCGCTGACGGCGACGGAGAGAGTGTGCTTCTTGGCATCGATGGTGATGAGATCACCCTCATTGATGAGGGCGATCGGTCCCCCCGAGAAAGCCTCAGGGGTAATGTGACCGACCACGAATCCATGAGTGCCACCGGAGAAACGCCCGTCGGTAACGAGGGCGACATCCTTGCCCAGACCAAGCCCCATGACGGCGCTGGTGGGAGAGAGCATTTCACGCATGCCGGGGCCACCCTTGGGCCCCTCGTAGCGAATCACGATGACATTACCCTTCTTGATCTTTCCGGCGAGGATGCTCTCGAGAGCCTTCTCTTCGGACTCAAAGACGCGGGCCTTTCCCTCGAAGTGGAGGCCTTCCTTGCCCGAAATCTTGGCCACGGCTCCTCCGGGTGCCAAGTTCCCCTTGAGAACGACCAAGTGGCTCTCTTTCTTGATGGGGGCCGAAACGGGGCGGATGATCTGCTGGCCCTTGGGGTAGGGTTTGAAGGTGGCTAGGTTCTCGCGCAGCGTCTTGCCCGTGACGGTCATGCAGTCGCCGTGGAGGAGTCCTGCTGCAAGAAGCTCCTTCATCATTGGCACGATGCCGCCGATCTCGACGAGCTGGGACATCATGTACTTGCCGCTCGGCTTGAGGTCTGCCAGCACGGGGACGCGCTTGCCGATGCGGGTGAAGTCCTCAATGGTCAGCTTCACTCCGGCAGTGTGGGCGATGGCAAGAAGATGGAGGACTGCGTTGGTGGAACCGCCGAGGGCGATCACCACGGTGATGGCGTTCTCAAAGGCCTCACGGGTCATGATGTCCAGCGGGCGGATGCCCTTCTTCAGAAGATTCAGCACGGCGGCACCTGCATCGTTGCAATCTTTCACCTTGTGGCTAGAGACTGCGGCCTGAGCGGAGCTGTTCGGAAGACTCATGCCCAACGCCTCGATTGCGCTGGCCATGGTGTTGGCGGTGTACATGCCGCCGCACGATCCGGGGCCCGGGATGGCGCAGGACTCGACTGCCTTTCGCTCCTTGGCCGAGATCACACCCGCTGCTTCCTGGCCGACTGCCTCGAAGACGGAAACCACGTCGACCAGTTTGCCATTGAGGCACCCGGGGAGAATGGTTCCTCCGTAGACGAAGACCGAAGGACGATTGAGGCGTGCGATAGCCATGATGCAGGCTGGCATGTTCTTGTCGCAGCCGCCGATGGCAACGAGTCCGTCGAATCCCTGACACCCGGCTACCGTCTCGATGGAGTCGGCGATGACCTCGCGGGAGACGAGGGAGTATTTCATCCCCTCACTGCCCATGGAGATGCCGTCGGAGATGGTGATCGTGTTGAAGATGATCGCCTTGCCGCCTGCCTTGTCTACTCCCAGGGCCGATTCACGTGCGAGGCCGTCGATGTGCATGTTGCACGGCGTGACCATGCTCCAGGTGGAGGCGATGCCGACGATTGACTTGGTGAAGTCCTTGTCACTGAACCCTACCGGGTAAAGCATCGCGCGGCTGGCGGCGCGGCTCGGGCCGTCGAGCAGAAGTGAGGAGTGGGCTCTCTCGAGGGACTTACCACTCTTTGCGGACTTGCCTGCTGGTTTCTTCGGGGAATGGGATGAGGAAGGGGACTTTTTGCGGAAACTCATAGTCGGAGACTAGCAGGTGAGGCGCAGGGATAAAGGATGAAACCTCTTGGTTGGAGAGGGAGGTTCACCTAATGCATTTCTAACGAGATATGATCCATGAGTTCCTTGATCATCTTCCGCTGGTCGTCGGTAAGTTCGGGGGACTGAATGGCCCTTTGGAATGTCCTGAGTGCCTCGCCGCGCTCTCCGTTCTTGGCATAAGCCTGACCAAGGTAGGTGAGGCTTGCTCCCAAGGGTTGATTCTCCTTGGCACCGAGTACCACGAGTCGTTTGAGGGCGCTGATTTCCTCCTCCCGGTCGTTGGAGGCATTGGCGGCGCGTGCCAGAAGGAAGAGGGATTCCTGGTTGGGACTCTTCTCAACAAGTCTGAGTGCCTGTTCCAACGCCTCGTCACCCCGACCGCACTCGATTAGAGCCCGAACATGAATGGTCCGAGCAGCAGCGTTGACGGAGTCTTTGCCGAGTGATTCCTTGGCCAAGATCATGGCCTCGTTCCATTGCCCGCGGTACGCAGCCAGCGAGGCTCTGGTGGAGAGAAGGAGGGATGGCTGTTTTCGCGTTGTTGCAGCCAGAGCGAGTAGTTGTTCGGCCTCATCCCGTTTTCCGAGCGGGATAAGATTTGCCGCTGTGGAGATCAACCAAGCCGCGCGTTCGGCGGGATCAGGATGGATCTGCTCGAGGGATTCCGATTTTGGCAGTCGCCATGACGGTGAGCCAACTGGTCGGAAGAGATACCCCACGGGGAAGACATCCGAGAGCGTCCAGAGAGGTGAGCTAAGCAAGGAGTCAGCCAACTTCATCGATCCTGTGTAGGGACTGAGAATGATGGCAGAAAAATGCTTCCCGCGCTGCAACCGGTAAAATGAGGCCGGATCCTGAACAGCGGTCAGTGCTTCCTCTCTGGTTGGGATCAGCGCCAAGTCTTTCTTCGGAATGGAGGCGAGAAGGTCCGGCGAAACGAAGAGTGGTTTTCCCTCCTTCAGGAGGCCCTCGATCAGGGGGATGTGGGCAAACTGCTCCTCTGCGGCGGCAGGCTTCATCCTCCTGCAGGAGGTCAGGAAAGCGTCCGATGCAGTGAGCACAAAAGCGAGACCAAGGGCCGTGACCTGTCGAAGTGCGATTCTCACTATGTCATTCAGCCATGTTCTCGTTTTGTGGAAAAGTTCCAAACGCTTGCGGTTCCCTCAACCGGTGCTAAGGCTGCTATGTGAAACAATCACTCTTATTGATCATCGCCATGAACCTCTTCTCCCTCTTTGCCCACGCATCGCCTCTCACTGTCGACGCTCCGGCTCCCCAGATTACTGCCAGAAACGAGGATGGTCAGAGCATCAGCTTCGGTGATGTTTACGCCAAAGGAATCACCCTTGTTTATTTCTACCCCAAGGCAGAGACGCCCGGTTGCACTAAAGAGGCCTGCTCACTCCGTGACTCCTATGCTGATCTTCATGGAAAAGGCCTTCAGATCCTCGGTGTCAGCCGAGACACTCCTGAGGCGCAAAAAAAGTTTCAGATCAACCAGAAGCTCCCGTTTAGCCTCATTGCCGACACTGATGGCAAGGTAGCCGAGGCCTTTCACGTGCCGATGATCCCTGTTGTCGGGATGACGATGCGCCAATCCTTTATCATCAAGGATGGCAAGATCGCCTGGGCGTCATTGAGTGCGCAGACAAGTGGCGCAGCCCAGGAGATCCAGAATGCCCTCGACTCGATTCAGCTTCAGCAACAGTAGCCCGGCATGAACGGTTGCCGCTGTTGATGCACTCGCTTTCGTTAAATGAGTCCCGAAGACCCCAAGGTTCCGATGAGCACGCTGGTAATCACGCTCAACTGTCCCGATAGCATCGGCTTGCTCGCCCGGATCACTGGCTTTGTCGCGGCACAAGGGGGGAACTTTCTGGAGGTCAACCAGTACACCGACACGATCAACGGCTGGTTCTTTGCGCGCTTTGCCTTTGAGATTCCATCCAATGTCTCCTTGGAGTCAGTTCGCCAGTCATTCACCCCGGTAGCGGTAGACCTCAATGCCTCCTGGTCGATCCACGACCAGGGTCGCCCCGTCAGAACGGTTCTTCTGGTTAGCAAGGAGGATCACTGCCTGGCTGACATCCTCTGGCGATGGCGCTCCCGGGAGATGAACATCGAGATCCCGCTGGTGATCTCCAATCACGAAACCCTCCGTGAGACCGTCGAGAAAGAAGGACTCAACTTTCTCTACCTGCCGATCCCATTGGATCCAAGCGGGAGAGAGGCTGCCTTTCGCCGGATGAGCGAGGAGATCTGTGCAGTCTCGGGGGCGCTGACAGTTCTTTGCCGCTACATGCAGATCCTTCCCGAATGGTTCTGCGAGGAACACCGCAACCGTATCATCAATATCCATCACTCGTTGCTACCAGCCTTTGCCGGGGCAGATCCTTACCGTCGCGCCTACGACCGTGGCGTGAAGCTGATTGGTGCCACTTGCCACTACGCTACTGGGGAGCTTGATGCGGGCCCGATTATCCACCAAGAGGTCATCAAGGTGGAGCACTTCCATACCCCCACAGATTTGCGTCGAGTCGGGCGTGACTGCGAGAGGCTTGCCCTCGCTAGGGGAGTAAGAGTCCATGTTGACGATCGCGTTGTCGTCCACAACTCGCGGGCAATCGTTTTTGGGGACTGAGAAAAATAAGCAAGAATTCAGAGTTTTAATGCGAGGGATAACTTTGTCGGTAGTATTCCTAAATCACAGGGGGATCCGCTGTAGTAGTTGATCGTGGCGTTTTGTGCCTTGATGGACATTTCCGTAAAACTTACTGTGCAGGCATCCTCGCGGTGCATGCAGATGGAGAAGGGCCCCTGCTCTGGCTGATGTGATCGATGGAGACGTCGGAGCCATTCCAAGGTACCGGCGTCGCTTTGTGCAGAGGCGTTTTTGGAAGTCTCCGCTCGGTTCCTTGAAGCCGTTGGCTCGTCATACCCCGATGAGAACCAATGCGAGCACTCCCACGGGAGGTCCAATTTCTCCAGTGTTGTGCTGTCGGAGGAGAGGGAGGTGATGCCTCGCTCCGCGGCATGAAAGAGAAAGAGGCGGAATGGGGCCAGTTTCTCCAGCGGCAGGCTTAGCAGCAGGGAAGCAGCCTCCTTCCTGTTTCGAGCAGCCAGCAGGGTGGGGATGATCAAGCCACGGCTGAAAGCCGGGTGAGAGATAAGACTGGGTTTGGAGTACCAGTTAATGAGGGCAGCGCAGAGCCCTGCATCATTAACGCCGATCCAAGTGCCTTCACCCTGTTCACTCGGATAGATCGCCCGGAGATTCCCGCAGGGGTGAAGACCGGGAGGCAAGGCGGCAGGGCGGCTCCGTTGCTCGTCCCGGTTCATCAGGAGATGGAATCCTCCTTGGGCGCGAATGAAGGAAAGGGTGCACATTACGTGAAGGGAATTAGTCGGCGAGCGGGTGGCATCGGCTCAGGCGTCGGTAGGAGAGCCACTCGCTGGCGATTGTTCGGATGGAATCGGGTCGATGCCCCAGATTCCTGTTTTCCGCACCGATGGCAAAGGCAAGTTCCCAGTGGCGGAAGAGGAGATCGAAGGCTTCAGTGATCTTCTTCGAGGCGTCGTAGGCGCTGGTCGGCTCTCCCGCCACGCCGTTGAGCTCAAGGATCTGAAATCCACGGCCGTGGCCAAGATCTTCGCTGGATTCGTAGCGCACGTCATAGCGCCCGATATAGAAGCCCGAAATTTTCTGAGAGATCCGGTCGATGGCCGCCTCCAACTCGCTCGTGCAGAGATGCATGCCATCGCTGAAAAGGCATCCCTGCGCATGGTTTCCAGCTTCGACAAGCCGGAGGTGCTCGCCTGCTCGCAGCACTTCATGGCGACGGTTATGAAACCTTGAGAGCAGGGTGGTCGCCTGGTTCTTGGCGCGATCATCTGTGAGAATGAGAGTCTCGATGCTCCGCTGTCCGTCACCGATGATCTTAGGAAAATGTTTTTCCGTGATGGCCATGATCTTGCCGCGATGTTCGCTTGGAAGACGATAGTAGAAGATGCCTGCTTCATGGGGGCCGGGCACATAGTGCTGTGCAACAACGGGGAGGGGAACCTTATCAAGGTATCTGCGAGCCTCCTCACGAGATCGGATGAGCTTGAAACCGCTGCCTCGGAATCCTAGATCGGGTTTCAGGATCACGGGGTATTCCGCCCCAGTGGTTTTGATAAATTGCTCAAACGCCGAAAGTCTCGACTCCACAGAGCCATCCTCAGACTCCTGAATCAGTGCGGTAGGTGGCACGAATTCAGGCGAGGTTTGTATCAGATCATTCAGTGTCACGAATTTTGACTCCCCGACAAGACCACCTGTCTTGATACCCGGATTGGCTGCGCTTGGGAGAGTCAACGAGCCGTGGCGTACGGAAAGAGTGAGGTAACGTACGCCTATGGGAAGATAGAAAATCCATGCTGGCCAGAACTCCCATCGCGTGAGTCGCTCCATGGCGGGAATCTTCACAGCGGTACGGATCAGAAGTGCAGCCAACCTCACGACGACGATCAGAGCTAGCACACCCGCTAGGATCCAGTGGAGATGTCCCCTGAGCGATTGGATCAGATCGGGCGCGGCATGTCCCAGCAGGTGAACGAGAAGAAAGACTGCGAGAACCCAAACTGCCGCCATTGTTCCGGTAAGAAGAAGAAACAGCGCGGTGTTCATGCCTAGAAAACCTGCCGCCAAAAATGTCGGCAGTCTCAGTCCTGGAACAAACCTTGAGACAGTAATCGCCACGATAGCTCTCTTCCGGAACCATTGTTCGCTCCGTGAGATACGCTCCTCCCATCGTGATCCCGACTTCAGAAAACGTGAGGCAGCAGGTCGGCCTCCGAACCTTGCGATGGCGTAGAGGAGAAAATCCCCGCTCCAGATTCCCGCTAAGCAAGCGAGAAATCCCTCCCATGGGATGAGGGAACCGGAAGTAACCGCAAGGCCGCCTGCCAGGACGGCGGCATCCTCGGAGAGATAAGTGAGGAAGAAGAGAGCAATCAGTTCCCAAAGCCCATGTAGAGAGCCACCCATTCAGGAACGGAAGAGGGTACTTTCCCTCCGGTAGTGGACCGTGGAGGGGGCGACTCCGAATCCCTCGGGGATGGTGGCACTAAGCGACCGGCAGATCATCGCGATGAGAGCGTAGTGGTGAACCGCATGGGAAATGGAGAACATGACCTCCCTCTCGAAGGAGGAGTGCACGACGGGTGACCTGTTCTCCGTGTAGGAGACGCCGCATCGGACACTCACCGGTGATCGTAGGATGGAGGAGTCAAAGGAGGAGGCTAGGTCACGAAGGTGATGTGTCATTTCCAGTGCTGCTTCGCGCTCGTTTTCGATTCTTGGATCACGCTTGCGAGCGTCGTAGTCGATCCCGCCGGAGGCATCGCCCGTCAGTAGTGCCCCGAAATGATCAAGGCAATGCCGGTAATGGGCTCCGATCGATGCTCCTCCTGCAATGGTGGGCTTTGCCGTGTAGACATGGTCATCGAGGGACTCGATCAACGAAGATCCCTGAGCAAGGACTGCACGTAGCGCTGGAAGAAGGGTTTCCGAAGCCATCGTCCCGGTCATCAGGGGAGGAACTTGCCAATCAGGAGAATCGAACGGCGGTGGATCAGGAGAAGTATGGCCGAGCAAAGGGCAGCCGTGATCGCCAATCCAAAGAGGAGGCCGTGATCATTCATCACCACGATACCGAGTACTGTCAGGTGACTCATGATGGCGCCTCCCATTACGGCGATTGCTAGAGCGGCACCAAGCCAGCAGAGGGAGGGAGTGAGCAGCAGAATTGCAGCGATGAGTTCCACGATGCCTGAGCCGATGCGCCCGGGTGCACCGAGACCCACCTTGTCAAAGATATAGACCGACTCGGGGGCCGCGGTGAACTTGAAGAAAAGCGTCTGGGTCAGGATCACGGCGGCCGTGATCCTCAGGACCCACGAGAGGATAGAGAGTGATTTGAATGTCTGATTCATCGGGAGATTTGGGTTAGTGGTGGCACTTTATAACCTCTATTTCCCCTTGTTTTCGAGGAGAACAGGCCAGTTCTGATCTGCCTTCTGCAGGTTAGTGACTGCATTCTTGTTGAACTTACTCATTACCCCCCTTGCTGTACTGGAGGAGGAGCCTGCCATTGACGATCTGAAAGGCAGTTGGGTCGATTTCGATCAGTGATCCCCGGGAGAGTCCGTAGGCGCAGAAGCCCCCGAATTGGGGTTCGTACTTTGAGGGAGAGGAGTCGAAGGTAGCCTTGTGATCCGGGGTAGCGATGAGATAGGTCACGCCGTCGGCGGTGCTGCTGAATTCGGGTGCCCCTTTCTCGGCTTTTCCGTCTGTGAAATAGGCAACCGGATCATGCCCACTGATGCCAATGCCGTTTCTGTCAACATTCACAAGTGTTTTGGCCGAGAGTAATGCGTTTATTCCAAGAAAAGTGACGAGAATTAAGATGGATATTTTCATCTGTAAATTAATCTGCAGATTTCTGTAGATAGGAATATTTTGAATTGGAAGAAGATTTCAATCCATACAAAATCGTATGTTTAAAAGCCGCTACACAGTTCGTTTTGCTGAATCACCGAGGGAGATTCATGATGCGCTACGGCTACGTTACGAAGTCTTTAATATCGAGATGAACGAGGGGTTGCAGGCCTCCCACACAACTGGGATTGATGAGGATGAGTTCGATTCTGTTTGTGATCACCTGATCATTATCGAGGAAAAGTTTGGATCCGTTGTCGGAACCTACAGAATGCAAACGGGAACAATGGCGGCCCGGAATATCGGCTACTACAGCGCCCGGGAATTTGATTTTGAGATATTCGAGCCACTGAGGGAAGAGTTGATCGAGTTGGGACGTGCCTGCGTCCACAGAGATCACCGGAGCATCATCGTTATCAGCATGCTCTGGAAGGAGATCGTCCGCTATGTGCTTAAAAACAACGCTCGCTACATGATCGGCTGCAGTTCCCTGACGTCGCAGGATCCCTCGCTGGGGCATGCCATGTACCGGAAGTTTCAGAAGGATGAAGCTCTCACCAGTGGGGCTTTTTTCACCAAGCCGCGGCCGCAGTTTGCTCTTCCTGTCGCTGAGCCCCTTGATCCTTGCCCCCCTCCGCCCAAGCTATTGCGCGCCTACCTCGGGGTTGGGGCCAAGATATGTAGTGAGCCTGCAATCGACCGGGAATTCGGCACGATTGACTTCCTGACGATCCTTGATTGCCAGAACGGATTGCCAATCGCAACCGAGCGGTTTCTGGAGCGTCCCAATCACATCAAGACATCCAAGGACTCCGTATCGTGAAGATCGTGGCAAGTTTACGCGTGTTGCCCCGTCTTCTTCTGCTGGGTTGGATCATTGCATCGGGGATGGTCTCCCTGACTTGGTTTTTGATGTCTGGCAGGGGGAGCGAAGCAGAGGCTCGGATTGACTGGATGCAGTGGATGAGCCGTCGGTTTCTTTCACTGCTGCACTGCAATGTTGTCGTCTCGGGAGATATTCCGAGAGGGGGACTCATCGCCAGCAATCATCTCGGCTATGTCGACATCCTCGTGATCGGATCCGTCTGTCCCGCCGTGTTTGTCGCCAAGAGTGATGTGCGCGGGTGGCCGATCTTCGGTTGGCTTGCTTCACGCGCCGGAACGATCTTTGTCTCTAGAAGTGTGCCCGCGCAGATCGCTTTCCAGTTAAGCCAAATGCAGCAGCCTCTTGAGGATGGCCACCCTGTGGTTCTCTTTCCGGAGGGGACGAGTTCGGGCGGAGCCTCCGTGTTGCCCTTTAGGAGCTCCCTCTTTGAATCCGTGATTGTTGTCGGAAGCCACATCACCCCTGCCGCGATCGGTTACGATCTTGAGGGAGATGGCTCGGTTGAAGAGGAAATCGCTTACTGGGGGAATCATGTGTTGCTTCCGCATTTGATCAATCTGCTTTTGAAGAAGTCATTCACCGCACATCTCCGCTTCGGGAGCTCCCGCAAGCCGCTTCCCGATCGAAAGGAGGAAGCCCGGTTACTTCATTCGGAGGTCTCGGAACTCCATTATGCTCTTTCATGAAACCCATTGTCAGAACCCTCTTTGCAAAGACTCCATCAACCGCTGTTGGTGAGGAGATAAAGCCACTACTTGATGGAACATCCTTCCGGCTCGAGTCGATCCATTCCTATGGTCAGCCAACCCCTGGGGGATTCTGGTATGATCAGACCAATGACGAATGGGTTCTTCTCGCAAGGGGAACTGCCCGTTTGGAGATCGAAGGGGAGGGGATGATGGAGCTGACATCGGGAGATCATCTGTTGATCCCGGCCCGTTGCAGGCATCGCGTCGATTGTGTCTCGGATGACGCCGTCTGGCTGGCGTTGCATGCGACGTTTCACTTACACTCCGCGCCATGAGGCACGATCCTTCCAAAACATCGTTTAGCGATTCCGAAAGGCATTCTGAGAATGATTCCACTTTTGTACCGCTTTGGCGCTTGGCCTGGATTTTCTTCTGGATCGCACTGACCACCGTACAGGGTGCGGCGGGACATCTTCGTCGCCAGGTTGTCCATGCCAAGAAACTGGTTTCCGAGAAGGATTTCCTCGAGAGCTTCGCCTTGGCCGAGTTCCTTCCTCAACCCGACAGCACCTTCGGTTTGGCCGTCCATATCGGTCAGCGGGTGAGGGGCATCCCCGGTGCTATCGTGGTGGCCCTCGCAATGATCACGCCTTCCTTCCTGCTCGCCTTGATGGTCGGGAGTGCCTTCATCCACTTCCATTCCGTCTCCTGGGTCACCGCCGTGGCGGGGGGTGCCGGTGCCGCGGTTTCTGCCGTGATCGGTGCCACGCTTCTGGAAATCGGGCGCAAGGCTGTCATTGACTGGCGGGATCTTGCGTTGATCCTGCTGGTGTTCGTCCTGCTGCGCTACGGAATCCTGCATATCTCCGGGGTTCTACTCTGGGTGACCCCCTTGGCACTCTGGCTGCACCACCCGTCACGCCATGAGAAGCTCCACGGGATGCAGGAGCCTCCCGGTATTGTGCCCACTCTCGGCTTCAGGCACTTCATCCGCCATCGCCTCGGGGAAATCCTGAATAAGGGCCGGTGGGGAATGATCTTCACCGCGCTGTCGGTGCTCGCCCTGATGGGAGTCATTTCCATGGCCGAGAAGGAGGGACCGAAGTTGTTCCAATCGTTGAAGACCTCGGTCACCGGGCATAAACCGGACAAAGAGGAGGCTTGTCCGGCCGTTCCACTTGACCGGATCTCCAGTAGGCTTGCACAGCAGGGAGCGCCAAAGGCTTTTCCGATTGCCCCTGTGTGCACCGATCTGGTTTCCACGTTTTCCGCGCTCTCGGTCTGTGCGTTCGGCGGCGAGGAGACCATTCTACCCTGCATGCAGAGGGCCAGTGTGAGCCACCACAACTGGATGGACAAAAAGGAGTTCCTGGATCTCTTCTCACTCAGCTTCATCATTCCGGGGCCGAGTATGCTTGCATCGTTCATTGGGCTGAAGGCCTGTATTCCCTTCGGTCAGCAATGGGCCCTTGTAGGTGCCTTGATCGCGATGGTGGCGCTATTCCTTCCCAATCTGGTGGTGATCCTGTCCGCCGCGCATTCCTGGGACTGGCTCAAGTCTTGGCGTTGGCGACCCTCGGTTGCCAAGTCCCTGATCATCATTGCCTCGGGTGCCTTGGCCGCCGCTTTCATGTTCATCACCGAGTCAGCCGTTCAATCCACCCCCACGGCGCTGATAGCACTCGGTAGTGCCCTGCTACTCCTCATCACCGACCTTAATCCTGTATTAATCGTTCTGCTTTCCGGCGTGGCGGGTTACCTCTTCCTTGGATAATTTTACTAAAAAATCATACCTATGAAAAAACTCTCCCTGTCCCGAATCAGTCTGGTTTTCATGTTCGCGCTTGTGGCCTGTGGAGGTGTGGTGCGTGCAGAGGAGTCGGCCTTTACGAAAGGCTCGAATCCCATCCTCGGCGTCAATCTCATAGGCTTTGATCCGTCCAATGGGGAATTGAAGGCGCGGCTTAGCCTGAAGTTGCCGAAGAGTGACATAGATCCCGAGACCTACGCTCCCTTAGGGACCTATCAATTGGTGGATGAACTGACCATTTACCCTTCGCTGCTGGAGATGAAAACCACAGTTCCTTGCTCCGCTTTCGATAACTACATGGACTCGACTTACCAGGTGAATGACGCCGGCCAGCAGTTCCTCTACCCCTTCGATCATCATCAGACACGTCTGAAGGTGTTTGTGCGCCGTCAGGTGATCGGGGATCCGGCGAAACCAAAATTCGAGAAGATTCCATTCACGGTTGATACGAGTTTGGCCGGGTTCACCGGTTACGACATCACCCTGATCCCACGGGAAAACAACTCGCCCACCCAACTTGATGTCGAGATCGATATCCAAAGGACTCTGCCGACCAAGATCTTCTGCGTCTTTATCGCGCTCATGATGCTTGTGGTCGCCATCGGATACAGTTGGATGGCCTTGAAGGTCCACAAGAGTCGTACGCATCCCGACATCAACGAGATGGTTTTCGGTGGGGCGCTCCTTTTCTCGTTTCCTGCCATCCGCAACATCCAGCCCTTTGCCCCGCCGATGGGAGTGCTGACTGACTACGGCGGTTTCTTTCTGGCGGAATCAATCGTTGCGTTGACCCTTATTATGGAACTCTACTTCTGGATCTCGAGGAAAAAGCACTAGGGAAGCGCTCTCTTCTGGTCGCCTTCTTCTTCCCTGCGTACTCGCTCGCGGAAAAACTCAGCTGGTTGTTCAGCCCCTCAATCTACCGCAACCCTTCTATCCTGCATAGCATCACTTCGCAGGTCGTCCCGATTTAATCAGCGTTTCCCTAGCAGACACCGATGCTCCATTCCAAAAATCGGTTCTCAGGGTTGAATGAGCGGCCTTATGCTTCTCTTCGCTGTGGCAGGTCTCAGCTGCATTCAAGCTATGAGCCAGAGCGGACCTTCGACTTCTTCGACTCCCGCTTCTCCTCCAAGGAGGCGATTTCCGAGGCAAGCTGCCTCCGTAGATCCATGACGGCATGCTCATCACCGGATACTTTGGCCATCTCTCCTTCGAGGAAGATTCGCTGCTCAGCAATGCGTGCCGCAATCTCCGAGTCGATCTCGGCGAGGGCCTTCTTTTGCTCCTCGGTTAACGTGGTTGCCGGGGAGTTCTTCTCGAGGCGGCTCATGGCGAGTTCGTAGGCCGATTTCATGAGTGATATCATAGCACCTCTTGTTAAGGAGCGGCAGGGAATTTGTAGGTTGCACGCTGATCGGGGTGCATGGAGAGTCTGTCGATGTCCATGATTCGGTTACTCAGCACAGATTTTGACGGAACCCTTGCGGGAGATCCGCACGGGGAGCGATGCGTCCCGGCCCTTGCTTCCGAACTGACGGCTGTTGTGAAGGAGGGGGGTATCTGGGTGGTGAATACAGGCCGCTCCCTGGAGAGTGCTCTCGATGGGGTGCGGAAGTTGGGTGCCCCTGTTGCCCCCGACTATATTCTCTCGAGTGAGCGCCATGTCTACAAACCTGATGGATTTGGCGGATGGCATGATTATGGTGACTGGAATGCGATCTGTCGTGAACATCACGACCTGCTTTTTGGAGAATGTGGGATCTTCTTTAAGGAGATTGATAAACTTGCGGAGCGCACCGAGGGGCTGGAAATCCTCAAAAGCAGTGATGGGGTGCCCGAGGGGCTTGTTGCCACAAGCGAGGAGCTCCTCGACGAAGTGACGCGCGAGATGGCGCTACTTCCGGGAAGGCACGAGGATATTCATTATCAGCGCAGCAATATTTACCTGAGGTTCTGCCACCGTCTTTACGATAAGGGGAGTGCCCTTGCGGAGCTTAGTCGTCTCCTTGACACGCCGACCTCACAGATCCTCGCTATCGGCGATCACCAGAATGACCTCGCCATGCTCTTCGGTAGTGTCGCTGCCATGGTGGCCTGCCCTGCTAATGCCCACCCCAGCGTGAAGGAAACGGTGCTCAACGCTGGCGGTCACGTCTCGACCTTAGAAGCGGGGGAGGGGACGGCCGAGTCGATTCACCTCTACCGTACAGGCAAGAAAAAGCCGCTGAAAGGTCAGTGACCCCTCAGCGGCTTCTTAAGTTCAGAATAATTCTTAACGTAACGAATTACGCCTTCTTCTCCTGGAGCTTGTAGTGACCTTTGCCGACTTTCTTAATTTCGGCCATCTTGCTGCCCGTGCTACTGAACCAGACGTGGACGTTGGCATTCTTAACGCCGATCTTCTTGGAGAGATCAGTGACCTTCATTCCAGCATCTCCGGCAGCTTTGAGAGCGGCGAGGATCTTCTTCTTGATGGTGCCGCGAGGAGCTCGCTTGGCGGTACGAACGGAGGTCTTCTTGGGAGCCTTGGTCACCTTGCCTCCTTTCTTTGCAGGACGGCCGCGGCGCTTGCCTGTAGGGCGAACAGGCTTTCCGGTGAAGAGGGACGCAAGCTGCCCCTCGATTTTTACGATTTCATTCACAAGGGCTTCTTTGCGCTCTGTGAGTTTGATGAGACTGCGCAATGCGCTTGAACTAATGTTTGATAGATTCATAACAGTATTTGTTATTTTATAAGTTACATTTCATGACAAGTGTTAATTTAGAAAACATTCCGGCAAACTTTTCATTTCAAGGAAGGTCTGCCTCAGTTCCGGAGATAGGGGAGGTTGTTATTCATGTCGCTGAAATAACAGCCATGACATCGCAAGATCTCACCCTCCTCTCACTCGAAGAGCAGGAAAAGGCCCGCTCCATGACAGCACCTGCTGTGCGTGAGCGGTTCGTTGCAGGGCGAAAAATGATTCGTCAGAACCTATCGTTATGGTTGGGCGCCGATCCATCGGCTATTTGTATGGAAGTAGGGGAAAGTGGTAAGCCCTTTGTGAAGGAGGATCCCTCGCTGCACTTCAGTATTTCCCACAGCGGTGAGTTGCTGATGGCTGCCTTTTCTCGTACAGAGATTGGTGTTGATTTGGAGCGTCAGCGTGACATTCAGACTGAAGCTCTGGCCAAGCGTTTCTTTTCTTCTGAAGAGGCACGCTACTTGAACGAGTGCTCCGATGGAGACACGGTCAGTGATGATTTCTTTCGTCTCTGGACCTGCCGTGAGGCGGCAATCAAAGCGGATGGACGCGGCATGGGTTCGCTGCTTGCTTCCACGCGTGTTGTTTTGCCACCTAAGCCAATCAACCCAATCCATCCGATCGAATCGGCCGCCTCTGAGCACTCCCGTGCAGAGATGAATGAGATATTAGAGGTGATGATTGCCAATGAATGCTGGCAGGTGCTCCCGTGGCGGGTACGCGGCGGCTATCACGCTGCACTCGCCCTCAGGCAGCGGCCGACTCTAATTCACTGGCGTGATTTCAGATAGCTGTTAGCTTCTCCACTTCATGTCATTTCAGGATCTAGGACTCTTTGAAGCCGTTGTCCACGGCGCACAGCGGATGGGTTATGTGGAGCCATCGCCGATTCAGGCGCAGGCCATTCCTGTCCTCATGAAAGGTGGGGATATCATCGCCTCAGCTCAGACCGGCACCGGCAAGACGGCTGCCTTTGGGCTTCCAATTCTCAGCCGCCTCAAGGAATCCAACGGAAAGACCCGCTGCCTGATTCTGGAGCCGACCCGTGAGCTGGCGCTCCAGGTTGAGGAAGCTTTTAAGGAATTTGCCGCATTTACCAACCTCCGCACCGTTGTCATCTACGGTGGAGTCGGGTATGGTGCTCAGCGGGAGGCTCTCCAGAAGGGGGCTGATATCATCGTTGCCACTCCAGGCCGCCTCTTGGATTACCTCCAGCAGGGTGAAATCAACTTTGCCGATCTGGAGGTTCTGGTTCTTGACGAGGTGGACCGCATGCTAGACATGGGTTTCCTTCCTGATGTGCGGCGCATTGTCGAGCAGTGCCCCAAGGAGCGTCAGACCCTTCTCTTTTCGGCCACCGTGCCCGAGGAGATCGAGCGCCTCTCCTCCTGGTGCCTGCGCAATCCTGAGAAGATCTCCATCGGGGCGCGCCGCTCGGCCGCCGAGACCGTCAAGCACGCCTTCTACCCTGTGGCTGCTGCTCAAAAGTTTGACCTCCTCAAGGCGATGCTGGATCGCACCGACTACCACAGTGTACTCATTTTCTGCCGTACCAAGGATGGGGCCGATCGCATCGCCCGCCAGTTGGAGAACGATAGCCACAAGGTTGCCGTGATGCACTCCAACCGCTCCCAGCAGGAGCGCGTGGATGCGTTAGAGGGCTTCAAGACAGGACGCTACGAGGTTATGATCGCCACGGACATCGCCGCCCGAGGCATTGACATTGCCGGAGTCAGTCATGTGATCAACTACGATGTGCCACAGCACCCGGAGGACTACGTCCACCGTATTGGCCGCACGGGCCGCGCCCAGACCGAGGGTGATGCCTTCACCATCATGACGGCTGAGGAGCTCCCTCATGTGAAGCTGATCGAAGCCTTCATTGCCCAGAAAGTGCCCCGCGAGAAATTGGAGAACTTCCCCTACCTCTTCACCATGCTCTTCCAGGAAGAGGAAGCCGCCAAGGTGCTGAAGAACATCCGTGGCGCTCGTACCCTCAAGGGATACAGCTACGGGGCCAAGCGCCGCCGGTAGAATAAGTAGATCCATTCTCTCGCTTTAACATTTCACCTTATTACTTTTCATCTCTCTTCCATGGATCTCACCACACGCCCTCCACGCAGCCCTCGCACCCGCCTCGGCGGTTTTGTCATTCTTCCTCGCATGCTCGACAAAGGGCGCGCCCAGTTGGAAGGAAAGAATGGCGAGTATCATTTCAACTGCCCACTTGACGAACACTTCATCAAGTTTGCAGGGATTGATCCGGAGGCCCTCCTTACGGAGCTGAAGGCAGGTAAGGGAGATGGAGAGATCCTTGAGTGGATCGCCGCTTACTCTAAGAACAAGCCGACGGAACTTGAGATTATGGCATGGTCCTCATGGCAGGAGGCTCGTGTGCCCGCCTCGGTGGAGAACCGCGAGTACATGCACGAGGCTCAGAAGAAAATCGCTCCCTTGCGAGGAGACATCTCCGGATGGTTCGATCTTCTTGATGTGGATGACTTCGTGACCTTCGGTGGCAAGGCATAAGAGACTTATATCTTAGGATCCCTGTCTAAGTTCCCTTCAGTATAGGGTGGTCTAGGGAACCGCTGATTAAAGCGCCTTTTTCAAAGTCTGGCTAATTTTGATGAGGAGGAAGGGATTGGCGTGATATTTTTGATTACCTTGCATTGATGCTGACTCTCGGAGGGGCAGATTTTTGCAGTGGCAGGGTGCCAACGAGGGGGCCTTTGCCTCCATGAGAGGGTGTTTTCCCCTGATTTCATGCTATCTGGGCCCTGCGGAGCATACGTCCGGCAATGACCAGATTGGCCAAGGCAAAGAGACGGTGAAGTTGGGCGAGATTTTTCCTCAGCCCCCGATATCGGACCTGCCGGTATCCAAAGAGGTTTTTGATGATGAGGAAGGGATGCTCCACCTTGGATCGTACCTGAGCCTTCCGGCGTTCCCATTCCCGCTCAGATCCTTCCTCAATCCTTCGGCCATCGACGTCAGTCGTCCCTTCTTCTCTGCCACCATCCAATCGATCTTGCTTTCCTCGAACTCCTCCCTCTTTTGAACCCCAACATATCCCGCATCGGCATGAACCCTCTTCTCTTCCCCGTGAAGGAAATGCTTGGTCTGGCTGACGTCACTGACATTGGCGGGGGTCGCCACAAGGCTATGCACTAGTCCCGACTCCGCATCCGCTCCAATATGGGCCTTCATGCCGAAGTACCACTGATGGCCTTTGCGGGTCTGATGCATCTGCGGATCCCTCTTGCCCTCCGCGTTCTTGGTTGAGGAGGGGGCATTGATGATGGTCGCATCCACAATGGTCTCTTCTTTCATAAGGAGCTTCTTGGCCTGCAGATGCTTCCCAATCTCTTCAAAGATCGCCTGCGTCAAGTCGTTCTCTTCCAGTAGATGACGGAACTTCAGCAAAGTCGTCGCATCAGGCACGCTTTCTCCTCCAAGATCCACCCCAATGAAGTTCCTCATCGCCTGGGTGTCGTAGATGGCATCCTCAAGGGCTTCATCAGCCAGTCCGTACCACTGCGCAAGGAGGTAGATCCTCAGCATTCTTTCGCCCCCGATCGGCGGCCTCCCTCTTTCTCCCTTGGGATAACACGGCTCGATCAACGCGATGAGCCTCCCCCATGGCACCACCTTTTCCACCTCAGCAAGGAAGCGCTCTCTTCTGGTCGCCTTCTTCTTCCCTGCGTACTCGCTCGCGGAAAAACTCAGCTGGTTGTTCAGCCCCTCAATCTATCGCAACCCTTCTATCCTGCATAGCATCACTTCGCAGGTCGTCCCGATTTAATCAGAGTTTCCCTAGCAGTTTCTTGATCCGTGAATGTCGTTCCCCCTCCGTGAAAAGTAGCCTTGGCTCCAACAAGGGGCGCATTGGTTCCGCAACCTCCTTTTCTCTCGGAGGCAAACGTTCGAATAGATCATCAACTCTGATATTACTGAATTCGGACCCCGTGAGCACCCTTTCCACATCGCGGTAGCGGGTGAGGGTGTAGGATTTTGACGCCGGATTAATCCATACTGGTGAGTCCCGCCTCATTCGTGCGTAGGTGGGGTAGAGATCCGCGATGATCGCGGAATCATGAAAATCAAATTTCAGATGAAGATTGATGGTACTCATCATCGGTCACAGATTGCCCCGGATAAAAGCCGGAGTGAGTTAGAGGTTGCTCGCTGCTGATTGGATACGGCCCGTTGAGATAACGCCGGTGAATACAAATTATGGCTTGGGCACCCAGGAAGGAGTGATCTGGATCGGCTGGGCCTGAGAATTGCGTGCAG
>Ga0209829_10000338_pt1 | contig 43985 bp, 49 predicted proteins | sample C_140205_EF_Meta_FD_187311 | JGI IMG/M metagenome (GOLD analysis project Ga0209829, IMG submission 187311) | Freshwater microbial communities from Lake Croche, Canada to study carbon cycling - C_140205_EF_MetaG (SPAdes) (version 2) | ecosystem: Environmental > Aquatic > Freshwater > Lake...
GCTAGAAAGTATATGGCCCCAAGAAGTAGTTCCGTCATATTCATAATAACTCCTAGCAGTTCCATGCCCGAAGGCTTTTGTTAATGCGACTGTTGGGGTCGTTGGCGGTTTTGGCAGATGTAAGCTTCTTCTTCATCCCTTTCATCCGAGCGCAAAAAGAATCTCTGCGGGGGCCACCCTCTGGTTGTGGTGCTTTCAAGCCGGGCTTTCCGGGGTTTGCAGCGTTGTACGAAGCTCGCCCCTTCGCGTTCAGCCCACCTTTTGGGTTCTTTCCTTCCTTACGCGTCCAAGCCGGGGTCTTAGCCATAGAACACCGTGATACCGGTAACTGAGCCAACCGATAAGGTCAGATATAGCCCGGTATTAGCCAAAATACCTTCGCCGGGAACTTGAATGGCAAAAGTATTTGGGGTGCCAAGGCTGGCAATATCCATCGTGTACAAAACCGCACCAGTAGCACTACCGTCACGAATCTCAAACGTAGCGGCAGTAGACGCTTTAGGGTTTACAACAATGCCCCGTAGTCTGGTACGGTCCCCGTAGTAGGAACCGGCGGCGCTAAGGTGCGCCGACTTAACATCAGTTTGCATCGTCATGACGCACCCCTATTAGGCTGCAACGCCATCAATCACAACAAAGTTAATCACCGGAGTATCAGAAGTGGTTCCGCCCGTGGTGTAGAAAGTAACGGTGAAGCTACCAGCAGACACGGCAGTAACAAGCAAAACGTACAAATTGGTACCGGATGCTTGGTTCAAAATAATTACGTCGTTAGCACCAACAGTGCTATTGGTGACGGTAAAGCTGGCGGCAGTGGCAGAACCAGCGGCGGTAAACATGGTAATAGCACCACAACGCTTGTTAAGCGTCACGCCAGTAGTACGGCTTGTGCCTTGAGTTACAGCACCACCCGCGCCGGTTGCATAACCAACACCACCGGTACCCGTAGAAGTGATAGCACCAGTAGCAGTGAGAGAAGTTACAGTGGTGGCAGCGTCAAACGTAGCGTTGGTAGTGACTGCACCGGTGGTGGAATCAACAGAGATAGACTGAAAGCCGTTCTGCGAACGAATTGGGCCATTGAACGTGGTGTTAGCCATGATAATCCTTTCGTGTTGTAGCACATACTCCGCACAGTCTCTACAAAGTCTGCTAGGTCAGTCTGTGCAGATGGTTTCCTAGTAAATAAACAATATAACAAAAAGGGGGGTTTTTCAACCCCCCTCTAAACTACTTAAGCTCCGGGCGATCCAAACATGCCGAGCGGATCAGACCAGCCGAACGAATAACGCTCACGGGCCTTGTAACGAACGTTGCCGGTGTCGAAGTCGCCGTCCATCGAGGTAGCCATAGGCGTACGAACGAAGTGCTTCAGACCGTTGGGAACGTCAGTTGTCAGGAACCATGCATTGGTATCCGTCAGGAAGTGGTTAACTGCGTAGCCTTCAGGAATCGAACCGTTGTTCTTGATGGCGTTGATGTCATTGTCAGCAGTAGAAACACGGAGTTCGGTTTCAAGCAGACGAGTCGCAACGAACATCAGCGAAGGAGGAACGATCAGCTTACGGGGTTTAGCAGCAATCAGCAGGCCACGCTCGTCCGTCCAGCCAGCGATCTGAATAACGGCAGCCTCAAGGGAGGTTTCGTTCAGATCAGCAGCGGTAGCGGGCGTGTTGCTGTTTACACCACCAGAAACCAGCGGGTGCTGAGTCGAGAACAGGGCAACGCCATCACCACCGGTATAGCCAGAGGAGAAGCCGTTATTAAGGACAGAAGCTGCCTTAACCTGTTTGGTGTATGACATAGCACGGGCCAGAGCCTTGGTGTAGCGGGCGGACAGGGAGTCATAGAGGTTGTCCTCAATTGCCTCTTCCGTCAGCGAGAATCCAAGGGCGATGGTCTCGTGGTTATAGCGAGCAGTGAATGCCTCCTGTCCATTATCGTAAGCGATTGCCTGACCTTCATTCTTCACGGGTGCAGCTGAGAAGCCTGAAAGTTTGGTCTCTTCTTCGAACGAACGCTCGGAGGTTTCGGTTTCGAAAATCTCTTTATGCTCTTCACCATAACGAGCATACTCAAGACCGAACAGTGCGTTCAGTCCGGGGAGAAGTTCTTTTAGTAGTTGGGCGCGTGAAATAGCCATGATTTAATCTCCTTAAGCACCAGTGGCGTTGGTGTAGCTGTGCCAACCGGCATTCCACACAACACGAACTTCGGGATAACCAACAAAAGTAATAGCAGTACCGGCAGCCAAAGTAACTGCGCTGGAAACCGTTACGGTCGTAGTGCTGATGTTGGTTACAGTGATGTAGTTACCTGCAAGCGAACCCGTGCCAGACGGAGCGATGAGCTGCATTCCGGGCTTGATGGCGGTGTTTGCTGCGGTCAGCGTAACCGTCGTGCTGGAGCCAGAAGTGCTACCGGTAGCGGCAACAGAAACAGCCGTATCGGGCACAACAGCAACAACGCGGAACGGGGCTGCGGTAGTAACGCGAACGTTACCAGAAGTACCGGAGCTGATAGCGCCACCCGTCAGGATAACTGCGGAGTCACCGGTCGTCGTGCTGCCCGTATTTCCGCTGAGGGAGTACAGGTTGCTGCCCACAAATGCGGGGTTAGCATAGCCGACGGTGGTTCCAGAGTTAGCAAGCGAGGTGCCTTGAGAGCCCATAACACCTTGGAAAACGGTGCGGGGGTCATCAATAACATAGGCAAGTGCGTCTTGGGCAACCGTACTAGCAGGCCAGTACTGAGCGCGAATACGCTGATTGGTGCCGGGGTTTGTGTACTCACAGCCAACGAACACGCCAATCGCACCGTCAATTACCGTGGTGGGGTTGGAAGTGGGGTCGTAGTTGTAGAGCGCAATTCTTCCGCTACCAATCTTTACGATGTCGCCGTAAAAAACGTTAGAACTAAAGCCGGTAGAAATCGGGATCATGCGGGTAGAACCAGCATAAGGAAGTCCACCAAGCTCATTTACCGCTTTTAGCCCGTAGGGGGCCGAAACAGTGGGATAAGCCATTTTAAACTCCTAAAAAGTTATTTTGTTCCAGAACCAAAATTTCCGCCCCGTGTCGTAGTGGACTTCTTTTCACTAAACAGCGGCATGCGGGGATCGTTGTTTCTCATAAAGTGATTATCAACAGAATCATTCTGGGCTTGTGCTTGGGTGCGGTAGTACTCATTCCGTGCCGCAACCATCTCAGACGGCATCTTGCAAAGCAACAATCCGCCCAATTCCACATTCCCATTTTTATTCGCAGCGAGCTTAAGCTCGGGGTGATCCTCTGCTCGCACTGGCTCCCAGCCTTCCCGGAATTTCTTGGATACGTTAGACGGCGTTTCCTCACCTAATACAGAAACAGCAATCCAACGGAACTCCCAGCCGGGTTGAGGGTTGGGGACAGGCAGAGTACTGGGCGGTGTATACACGGCCCGAGCAGTGTTCTCACGTGTCTGAAGGTCACGACTTGTACGAGTGTTTGACATTTAAGCCTCCGAAGAAAGTTTAGAAATCTCTTTTGCATACTGCTCATTGGTAAGTCCAAGCCGCCTTGCTAAAGCCTCCTGCGACTTTGTAAGCCTTACGACTTTTTTACCTGCAGTACGTGTTGCGGGCGCTACAACGGTAGCGGGTTTCTTCGTCACGGCCTGTCTTGTAACACCGAAAAAATCGGGAAACACTTCGCGCATGCGAGCGTTAATCCGCTCGTAGTACTCATCAGTGCGGGGATCCTGCCCCGATTCGACCAGCTTTTTGTGCACAGCCAGTGCAAGGCTCGTCATCTCGTCGTCCTGCCCAAACCATTGATTTTGTTGTTGCCAACGCATCGCTTTTTGATCTGGCACCGGAACTGGCTGCGTAATATTTTGACTATATACAGGTTCTTCTGAAACTTGTAAAGACTGTACAGAAATATTTTTTGCTTGGTGCTGTCTCAGTTTTGCATCAGTCAACAGCTCCTGAGCTTCCATAATAGCGTCAGAATCGTAGCTTTCCTGTGCTTCTTTTAGCTTCCGACGCGCCATCTCCAGCTCAATATCGGCTTTAGTCTGCAGTGCGTCAACGTACTCTTGGCTTCCAGTATTAATTGCACCTCGAAGTTTTTTGTTTTCTTCGATCAATCTCTGGGCTAGAACTACTGCTTCTTCACGCTCACGCAGGGCAGCCTCTTTAGCACGGCGCTCATCGTGCCGGGCATGGGTAAGCTCTTTCATCCTCTTCTGGACTTTGTCCCCATACTGGGCAATCTCATCATCCGAGGGATCTTCTACCTCCCGGTCAAGCGGCTTACGGCCTCTATCCTGTTCGGGGGTGTCGTCTATAACTTCAATCTCTACATCGCCTTCTTCAACTTCTACTTCAGCAACGAGATCTTCTTGCTCATCGGGAAACTTAAAATTCTCAGACATGGCTCTCTCCAAGTTAAGCGCGGCTATATCCGCGAGGGTCTTCAACAACGGCCTCAACCTGATCGTCATTAATCAGGCGGAACTCACGACCGTGAATTTTAAAACGAGTTCCTGAGTAAGCACGCACTAACACAAAGTCTCCTTCCTTACACCATGCGCCGGTGGGGAACTTGGCTTCATCCTTATACGCTTCAGATCCAATACGCATCACAAACAAAACCAGCGTGCCGTTCTCTTCTACTTTGGTAATAGATTCCGGCTTTAGGATTCCAGATTCGTATTTGTCATCTACTTCAGGTACTGCGCAAAGAATTTTCCAACCTTTGGGTTCTGGCAACTGCGTTGCCTTTCTTTCTTCAGTCATCTGCGTCTTCCACGTTTTTGGCAAGGTCAAGTAAGTACCGCTCTGCGATGGCTAGACCCCGGATCACCCCGCATAATTCTTTGTACTCTTCGTACGTCTTACAGCCGCCGGTAGCAACATCATCGGCGTAGTTATTCATGTCTTCGCGGATCTTACCCCGTAGTACTTCTACAAATTTATCAATCACTTAGCGCCACCTTTCAGTGCGTCGATTGCTGTTTTAAACCCGGCTTGCTCGTTCTGGCTGGCAAGTTTTTCTTTCTCGTGCTGCAGTTTTGTCATCGTCTTGAACCCGTCAGCCTCGAACTGTTGAGATAGTTTCTGTCTCTCAAGCTCCAGTTTCTCCTGCTCAAGAGCAAAGTCAGCCTGATCTTTCTGCGCTTTACGCTGCTGCTCTGCCATCTGGATCTGAATCTTCTGCTGCTCCAACTGCATGACCGGATCCTGCGCCTGCTGTTGGGCTTCCTGTTGAGCTGCCTGTACCTGACTCTGAGCCAACACCTGCTGAGCTCCTTCTGCAACCATGCGAGATAGTTCAACTTCTGCCTCTTCAGGTAGCTTGGTATCGGGGTGCGGCAAGGGAATACCCACTGCATCTTGCACCTGCCTGCGATATGCGTATCCCAAGTGCTCAGCAATATGCGCCTGCATAGCCGCCATCATTACGGAAGCCTGCGGGTTCTGCCCCAACATCTGCGCCATCTTGGGGTCCTGCATCATGGAGTTGTGCGCTGCAATATGCGCTGCGTGGTCTTGGTACATGAACGCTTTTACGGGCTTCATCTTCAAGATGTTCATGTTCTCCGTCAGGGGATCCTTCGGAGTCTCATCATCTGGCAGCGGAACAAGCTTGGCGGCATTTTTAATACCTAACACCTCAAGCATCTGGCGGTGCAACATGGGGATGTCGTAGACTTGCGGGGCTTGCTGGGCAAGCTGAATAACCGCCTGATACTGCACAACCCGCTGAGACATCGTAGCCGCGTTGGGGTCGCTGACCGGAATAATATCTACATGGTCGTAGTCGGATTTTTTTACACTGCGATCCGCACCCTCAACGTCGTAGTTGTATGAGTCGTCGGTGTAGTCCCTGATGATGGCTGCCAGCAGGCGAAGCTCTTGTTTAAACGCAAAGTGAACCCGAGCCTGAACTGCAGACATTACCTTGAGCATGCGCTCCAACAGAGCCAGCGTTGTACCGACCGGGGCCTGCGCACTCATGTCGCTGACCTGCATATCCGCTGTTGCCGCAAAACGACGGCCTTCCTCAACAATCTTATCTAGCAGAGCGGACAGGACGGCAGACGGTTCTTTATAGGGCAGGGGCATGATGTTGTCCCGAATAGACCCGGAACCCACATCCACATCTCGGAACTCGCCCGGAGCAATCGGCGTGTCATCGCCCTTAATTCTCAGACCCCGAGCTTTCAGTCCGCCCGGCAGGTTAGCCAATGTACCCGCATCCACCAGCTGTCTCATGATGGACGTTGCCGATTTAGCGTATCCCCCAATCAGGTGAAACAGTCCAAAGCCGTACGCCCCAAAGCCGGGGATATATTGATAGTGTACGAAGTGATTGCGTTTAGCTTTGGTCGGATCGTCTTCGTAATAGTTGCGGCGTATGGACAAAATGTCGCCTGTATGGCTTAGCACCGTTACTACGTATGGCAGTGCAATACCGTCTTCATCTTCGTACCCGGGCAGATTCAGAGAGACGTGCGACTCGTACAACTCATAGCGCTCGTCGTGCATGGCTGAGAAGCCAGTCTCTTCGTCTTTCTTTTTCTGCAGGTCGTTAATCTGCTTGGGGGGATCTGGCAGCTCGATGTCTCGGTAAAAACCAGCGGCTTGCAGCTTCTTAATTTCGTTTTCTGTTTTACGCATGCGGTGCGTTACGCGCTCGCATGTATCTAGGTTAGACGCTCCATACGGCAGAATAATGTCTTCGGCTGGAACAAACACAGAGATCTGGCGCTGCAGGCTGGGATCGTAGTACACCTTCTTAAATGCTGATCCCGTTGCTGGCAGGTTCCATAGCATGCGTTCGTGTTCCGGCCTAAACTCCGTCATGCGCTCTGTGAGCTCGTAGTTCATGTTGGCCTTAATACGGGCCGCCGCCTGATCTTTCTCTGGGCTGTCTTTACCAATAATCTGCGTCTTGACGGGGCCTTGCGCGGGGAACGTCTCCATAATGGTTTCGCTCTGGAACCGCACAACCGCCTCAGTAATCATCGGGTGAAACACACCGCACGCCCCATCCCACGGTTCTGTGCGCTCTTCATACTTCAAGCCCATCAGCACAAGGCCATTTTTATATGCCTCTTCCCAGTCTTTACGGGAGTCAATATCGTTTTGGATGTCCCCTAGCAAATCGCCAGACAGAGACTCCAACTCCCCGTCATCTATTTCTTCTGCAAGGTTCATACTGAAATCGGGCTCTGCATCTGGATCGATGCTTATTTCCATATCGCCCATTTTGATGTTTACTTCTTCCGGGTCGATGATTTCGATTTCAAGCTCTGGCTCACCCTCAAGAGCGGCAGCTTCTTCGGCTATTCCGACTGGGGCTTTGTATAGAGATTTATCAACAGCCATATAAGTCCTTAATAGTAAGCAGCCTTACGGGCCCGCCACATCGGCGCATCATCAACTTGGTCAGAGTCTAGCGAAATAAATCCGCCTTGTCTAAATCTTAACAGTGCTTGCGATGTTGTGTCTACAAAGTCGTCATGTTCTCCAACTGGGAAAGCCGCAATTTCTTCTATTACCTCTCGCGCCCACCGAGTGTCTGGAGCCCACACCTTGCCAGATGCAAATAAATCTGATACTGCATTAAGGCGCACAATCTTATCATTGCCTCTGCTGGGAGTAAACTCTTGCACTGGGATACCCATCCTACGCAATTCTTGAATCAACGGCCCACCCGCCGCTTTTTTCTCCACAATAAACGCATCAGGCTCCCACTCCTTATAGTGCTTAAGCGCCGATTCTTTTAGTTCCGGAAAAGTCATCCGTGCTTTAAATGCATCGAGCAGTATCAGATGCGGCGAGTCCCCCTCCTCCTCGTTATACCAGACACCCCACGTAGTGCAGGCGCTATAGTCCGAAGTTGTTTTGGTTTCGTGGGCCGTATCCCAAGACTGAATAATAAACTCGCACTTCGGTGGATTGTCTTTTGGCCACATCTTCCACATCTCGCGGCGAACCATAGCCGCTTCTTCTGCCGTGGGGTCCTGCATATACTGCGCGTTCCAGTAGCGTGGATCCATCCCCGCTTTTTTAGCCATCAACTGCTCAACAGGCCACTGCTCTGGCCACAGGCTTTTACCAGATGGAAGAATTGCAGGCAGCTCAACAATCTCCCATGTGTCTGCGTCAGGGTTTTTTGTTTGGAAATCAAGCAGCCGCCCAGTTAAATCAATCAGCGACCACCGAGTCATCACGACAATTATTCCACCGCCCGGCATAAGTCGCTGCAGCGGTCCAGTCTGAAACCAAGACCAAGCATTATCAAACGCCAGCCTACTATTTGTCTTTACATCTTGTTCAGAATGAGGGTCGTCAATAACGAACAGGTCGGCACCACGACCTGCAAGAGCACCTCCAACACCGACGGCGTAATATTGACCCCCAAGTGATGTGCTCCACTTGCCAGCTGCCTTCTGATCTTCGGCAATAGCTGTGTTAGGAAATATTCTTTTGTATTCATCAGCATCGATAAGATTCCTTATTCTGCGACCAAAATCTTCTGAAAGCGACGCGGTGTGCGTAGCCATAATAATCTTTTTCTCTGGGTATTTACCCAGAAACCATGCCGGAAACAGATAAGAACTAAACTCAGACTTACCCATACGCGGGGCGATATTAATAATTACCCGTTTCTTCTTACCCGACAGCACGTCATCAAATATTTTTGCCAGCTTTCTGTGATGTGCCCCCTCTTTAAACCCGGGATATACCTCCTGAGCAAACGAAATTACGCTGTTTTGCGCATTTACTATGCGCGTTCTCTTTTCTTTTTCGTCCAGAGCCTCTAGAAAATCTAACTTCTCTTGCGTTGTCATCGTAGACAACAATAACTGCATCTCTTGTTCACTCACTTGCTTAGTCATTTGCGCTTATTTGCACGTCTTCAGGCTTTATGTCGATGACATTGTTTAGGCGGTTTAGCTTCTCCTTAATCTTCGCATCGAGTTCAGTGTCTGTAAGGTCAGTTTTCTTAATCTCCATACGTTCCGTGAAGAGGGCGACCTCCGTGACCTTTCCCAGAAGCTCGATAGCCCGCAGCCGGATCCTTGCATCGGGGTGATTCGTCTCTTCCACGAGTTTTGCAACGGCCATCCCCCGCAATTCTTTAGCTTGGTTAACAAACTCCCAATCATACGCGGTCAACATAGCTACGACATGCCGAACTGCCTCAGGGGTTTCTACTTTTAACAGCAAATCCTTGACTTGTTTTGGCTTTGTATTAGTTGTAAGCGCAACAAATGCCTCCCGCGCTGCCGATGTCTGCGCCACATCCAGCATCTCCTCATCGTCTTCTACGCCCAAAGACTTTATCCAGTCCGACGTAGCGACCTGAGCATTAAACATTTCGTTGGGTGTCGCTTTTTCGACAGTAACAACCACCTCTGCCGGATTAGTCAGCACCTCGGGAGTGAATTCAATTAAGTGATCTAGCACTTGCGCTCCGTTTTTTACAGTGTATACTCGCTATCTGTAGCTTGTGAAGACTTTCTTCATGGTTACTTCTCCTTCTTGGTGGGTGATCCCACTTTGTCCCCCAGCGCTGCTGGGGGTTTTTTTACCTTTGTATGTCTAAACTTTGACAGAACTGCTAGGTTTTTTCTTAGGTTTTTTAGCCCGTTTCTTTTCCAGCTCTTCCTCGTAGTGCAGCTTTCTGTGGCAGTTGGCGCACAGCACAATACACTTTTTTATTTCCTCAAGGGCCCGCGCATACGAACCGTTACCGACCAGCTTGTGCACCTTCTCATTCGATTTGTCTCTAACCACGTGGTGAAAATCAAATGTCGCGGGGTGGTTCTCCCCGCATCTTTCGCAAGATAGCGTTGCTTTAAACGCTGCCCACTCTGCTCTTAGTGACTTCTTTCGGTTTGCCGAGCGTTCTATGTAGCTCTGTTTGTTGTTTTCGTAGTGCGCCTTGGCGGCGGCTTTTTGTATTTCTGGAAAATCTGCGCGTCTTTTCTTTTTCTTCTCGAGTATTTTTTCTTTGTTTGCTGCGTAGTACTTCTTACTCTGCTCTCGCTTTCTTTCCTTTTTGTCCAAGGTACTTTCTCCAGTAGCACGTTGTTTCAAAGGCGTATGGCCATTTGGGGTCGTACATTCTGTATCCGGCTTTAATGAGGTTGTTTGCACTTTGTGTGTTCTGGTTTGTGTCGCTAATCATGTACGCCCAACCTAGGCGGCGCGCCATCCGTTCCCTAACTAAAATCAACCGCTTTTGTATTCCTCTGCCCCTGTGCAGCGGTGCAACTGCTGCTCTCCACAAATATCCCGTGTCACTCCATCGGGTAGAACGACGCATCGCGGCGAAGCCTACCACATCTGTCTGATATTTGACAACCCACCAGTAGCCTTCAGTGGGTTCGAGTACGTCGTCTTCGGGGAAGCACTGTTTGTGTAGGCGCACGATGGCCTTGGTTGCTGAGGTATCTGTCAGCTTTATTTTTTGGATTTTGTAGGGGTTGGCTTGCATGGCTCGCCGAGTTTAGCGCGGGTTTGTTTAGATATGTGTTGTCTATTATTAGACATAGTTGGACAAAATTTTTTGGAGTGGTTACGGAATAGTGATCTTGTCCGCCGCCCAGCCCCACCCAAAAAAGGGGGGATACCCCCACGGTGGGGTCTGCAAAACTCCAAAACTGCTCGGCTGGCTTAGAAGCAAAAACCCTGCCGTGGTATAATAGATGTATCGGTTGGGTTTGCCAGCCGATCTGATGCCCCGCCAGTTGCGGGGCTTTTGTTTTTGGGACACCTGTCCCAAAGACTTCTTAAGGAGAAGAACCATGCAGAACCAAAAAACACTTAGTGCGCTTTACCTCGGCTATCTCAAGGCAGGTAATCAACTGAGCGAGGCATTGCTTAGTAGGCTTCGGGGCGGGTACTTGCCCGCAGGGGACATTGCGGAGTTAGCAGAGTCTCATGCGCTTCACTATGATTGCTTTGTCAGTCAGGCGAGCAATGGCGGGTATCGCTTCTTCACGAGCGAGGAGGCAGTTAGCAGTAATCGTCATGAAGCCGCACAGAAGCAATGGAACCGCACTATCGCCAAGTATCACAAGGTTGCACAGGACGGGCGAGGCGGAGCCAAGAAACAGAAGGTTGATGCCGTTGCCAAGTTGCTCAAGGCGTTCGAGGCATTGAGTAAGGCAGAGCAGAAGCGATTCCTCGCTTCCGTTTGACAGTTTCACAGCGTTGCAGTTGTGCGAGCGAGGGGTGTTCAGCGGTTAGGGACACCCCTTTTCTTTTTGGGACACTTGTCCCAAACCACTTGAAAGGAGTAAGCCATGTCAAAGAAGAAAACACGCGAGCAGATACTCGCCGAGTACGCACCCAAGCGTTACAAGTTAGAGGTAGAACGCAAACAACTCGCCTCATACAAGGCTCAGAAACGCACAGGAAGCCCTCCCAAGGCTCGATGGTTCCCCACCTACATGGAACTATCGTCAACCGATTCTTGAGCCGTTTAGGGGGCTTGGCGAGGGTGTTGCCGCCAAGCCCAGTATTTATAAGGGTGCGTCCACCTGTCCCACCGATTCAGTCCTACTGTCCACCACCCGTGGACAGCGCAAACCCAAGCCCCACAACGATTCAGCGTCCACCAGTCCAGCATGACTACATATATTTATATTTAATAATATTTATATATATCTCTCTCTATAAGTGGACGAACTTTCTTCTTTCTAGTCTGCCTTTGCTTTATATTTATTCTAGTAGTCATGCCGTACTGGTAGAGATCAAACCCAAGCCCCATAAGGCTTCCAGCCGACCACCACTGCTGGACACTTGGACTGAATTGGTGGACGCACTGGACACGACCTGTCAAACCTTTTACACTTGGAGCACACCATGAAAAAAGCAACCCCCTCCTTCTGCAACCTCGTGATTGTCAAACAGTACGAATCACCCGAGGAGTACCGCAAGCGTTTGACAAACTACGCACCCAAGTACCCGCTCCTCACACCCGAGGTCATCGATGGGCTAGTCGAACTCCTGCGCCATAAAAACACCCAAGCAAAAGCCGATGCCCTGCGCCGCGCCCGAGGAGAAAAGTTCGCCGTCTGCTATCAAGAACTGGACAACCAAATTCGCGCCCGCCTAAAAGTGCTGGCAAACAAACGCAACTACATACGCACCGCCGTGAGCCTGAGCGACCCATGTAAAACCGCAGGCTTTGACTTCATTACCCAATACCGCGCCATCCTCAACGAGGTGCGCAACCAACTACGCGAACACAAGCGGCTGGGCAAGAACCCCCCGCAGACATGGCAGGAGTTAGTCGATGCCCATATGTCAAACGATTTACACGAGCGGCACAGAGCGTTGCCGTTTGAGATACGAGACAGGTTCGAAATAGATTTTGGGACACCTGTCCCAAAACCGAAGGGGGCGGTATCCCCCACATAAAGGAGAGTAGCCATGTTTAAACCACAGCAAGCCGCACTACTAAAAGAGTTTGCCAAGCACCTACCCAAGGAGCCAAGCAGACCAGACTGCACGGCAGTCACACAGGAGTCATTCGCCGCACTACTTAGACCGCGCACCAAACGCATACTAGATATGAACGAGGGGCGCAGCGAGTGGCAGGAGTTCACCCTGACTGTGAACAAACTTAAATAAACGAAAGGAGAAGGAGCCATGAAAATTCAGACTAAAGAAAGCGTGTTCGATCTGATTCGGGGCAACCGAGAGTCTTACGGCTGGATAATTGACTTGGCGATGCTGCGGGATCGTGCAGGTCTGGCGGGCGTACCCAACACGAATATGCTCACGCAACTTGCCGACACCCACGAGGTGACTTCAAGCATCCCATCCGACTTACGCGAAACGGAGTGGCTAAAGGATAGGCTCGGTGACTGCGTCACAAACTGGGTCTGGAATAACGATGCTTGGGAGAAGTTCGAGCCGATATTCGAAACCATGATGCCAGATGATTTATTTTGGATATGGCGCGAGTATCACTGGTTCAATACTGGCAAGTATCAACCGCCTCTGTTTGTCGAGCAGTTTCGCAGTCTTGACTTACAGGATCGACACCTGTCGTTGTGGTGGCATATGCCGCACATATCCCTGAACGAGCCGACCATGGTTGCATACACACCCTCGGTTCAGTATGGCAAAGATGATCGTCAAGTGGTGATGAAGGTCGGGCGATATATTCAGAAGTTTTACGGGGACTTGCTGGCGCCTGAGGTCATTCGGTCTATGGCAGACGGGGTGAAGAAGTTCGACATTCACTTTGGGGACACACGGGAGTACTTTCGTGGTGTCTACGAGCACGACAATTTAGGTTCTTGTGGGTCGTGCATGACTGGGTCAGTAAGCAGATTCGATGTTGTCGGGGACTACCACCCAGTCGAAGTGTATGCGAGCGGTGAGTTCAGAATCGTCTGGATGACAGATCCGTTCAGCAATAACACGCCGTATGTTGCTCGGGCTATCGTGCATGAGCCGTCTAAATCTTTTGTCCGTGTCTATGGCGTAGAAGCCAGCGCGTTGCGGGACAGGCTAGAACTCATGGGGTATTTCATGGCGGACAGTTGGCCTGTTGGTGCGCGACTGCTGGAGATTAAAGACGACAACGACGACGACGACAGTGTATATGTCCTGCCGTATATCGATGGCAGCAGAAAGACGGTAAAACTTACAGATACGGGGTTCGTCATCTGTGATAGTTCAGGCGACTATGACTTTTACTGCTCCGATACTAGAGGTGTGTATGGACGCAAATCTAGCACAGCCTACTGCGAGGGGTGTAACACCGATGTCGATGTCGACGACCCAGACGACCTTGACTGGGAGTATTCAGATTATTACGGTCATTATCTCTGCCACGGTTGCACAAACCACGGAAGGTATGTGGTGGCGGTTGGTCGACACGGTCGTGAGGACTGGGTACATGGAGAGCATGTCATCTATGTAAACGATCGTGCGTATCACGATAGTTATCTGCAGGAGAATGACATCGTGTATTCCGATGCCGCTGATGAGTATCTACATCGAGACGACGCCGTGGATGCCGAAGGTGATGGGGTTGTACCCATATCGGATGCGCTGATGATGGCTGACGGGGAATGGCGGTATGTCCCAAGTATGCAACTGTTTGTTGAAACAGCCTTTGTATTTGTGAGGCAGACGGACGGGGGGTTCGACTGCTACGAAGAGGGTCGTGAGAACGACGATGAAATACTCGCGCAGTTACGGGCTGAAGAACGAACCGTAGTAGATGACCTAGGCAATCTCGTGATGCCAGATATATTCACGGCGAGGGAAGTGCTGGAGCGCTACGCCTTTTCCACTAGAAAAATCTATGCGTTTATGCGGAGGATAGGTCTTAGCAACCTCAGCAACTACGACATCAATCTATGTATCCACGGACGATAAAGGAGAACAAGCCATGCTTAAAAGACTACACGCAATGCTTACATACAAGCGTAAGCACAATTCAGAATCAGAGGAACAATGGATTGAAAAGTTTCTCGCCCCGTATGGTATGACCAATCTCAACGACATGGCACTCGTTGTAATAACCGATGATAAGTCGCGCACCCTGTTCTCTTGTCACACCGACAGCGTTCATCGCACCGAGGGTAAGCAGATCGTTAAGTTCGACAAACAAACCAGCGAGTACTATAAGGATGACGGCGAGGCTTTGGGTGCGGATGATGCCGCTGGTGCTTGGCTCATGCTGGAGATGATTGATGCTAATGTGCCAGGAACTTATGTATTCCACAGGGCTGAAGAGGTAGGCGGTATCGGCTCAAGATTCTTGGCTGCACACTATGACGAATTCCTGAAAGGGTATGACCGCGCGATTGCGTTCGACAGGCGGGGTTCGACAAGTGTCATCACGCATCAAGGCATGGGGCGGTGTTGTTCAGATGTGTTTGCCGAGGCTCTATCGGATGCGTTAAACAAGAACGAAGCGTGTATGTATATGCCCGATGCAACTGGGATATTTACAGACACCGCCAACTACACGGAGATTATCCCCGAATGCACCAACATCTCATGCGGCTACTCAAACGAACACACAGCCAAAGAGAGACTGCACCTGCCCACGCTGCTTGCCTTGCGTGAGGCTTGTTTGCAGGTGGACTGGGAGAGCCTACCAACTGAGCGCGATCCGACCGTGCCCGACCCCGAGGACTACAACTATTTGTACGCGGACACAACCAACAAGAGTATCTACAACATGAGCCGCTCGGAGATGGTGGACATGGCGTATGTAGACCCCGAGACATTCGTTGACTTGGTTCGCAAGGAACTGCTAGGCGAGGACAGTAAGTACGACGACTACGCATACGATGAAAGTTTTAAGTACGCGTATGACTACGACTATGGATACGACTACACCGTACGCAGGAGGTGAGTATGAATAAAGCAGACAGACACTTCGTGCGCCAGCGCAGGGCGCGAGGCATTAAATGGCAGTCCCGTAAGAGAGCATTTAGTAATCGCTTGCTGTGTCAAATGTTTGACCATATACTACCCGTAGTACCACCACTAAAAAGGAGAAAACCATGAATGAAACTTATAACGGATGGACTAACTACGCCACATGGCGAGTCAATCTTGAGATGTTCGATGGGTCAGAGATGTATTGGTCGGCCGATAGCGCTAGAGAATTTGTTGAAGAGATCATCTACGAGAGCACCCCCGAGGGCATCGCAAGAGATTACGCCCTAGCGTTCATATCCGATGTTAACTGGCACGAGATCGCAGAACACTATCAAGAAGATCAAGAAGATCAAGAAGAGAACATCCTCGATTAACCCGTAAGTAAGTATTAAACCTAACCAAAAAGGAGAACTACAAATGCAATCAACCATCATCACACGCGCAATCAAAGACGCAGTAAAAATCCTCAACGCCACTGGTGTGCAGTACAAAGTCATTGACCTTGAGGGTAACGAGTACGGCAATCTGCAAGTAGCCCCACCCCCCAAGCCCGTGCTTCGTAAAGCCAAGTCCCACCGTCAGTATGGTGAGTTACAAAAGCACTTCCGTTCCTATGTGGAGAACCTCGCTGTCGGACAGGTGGCATCCGTCCCGCTTGCTAAATACAAGACCGAGAGACAAGCACTACGCGCAGCAGCAGCCGCATGGTGTTCTATCAACTGGGGTAACGAGTCTTACAAGACTTGCATCACAGACAACGCAGTAGAAATCCTTCGCCTCGCTTAACTTGAAAGGAGCACAAACATGACTATTACTTGGAACAAAATTGACGATTTAGATACAAAACTTTGGGAAGTTAAAAACATCCTGTCAACCTGTGAAGACGCGCTGCATACACAAAATGGTCTTCGTTTACCCAACTGCGAAAGCATCGGCGAAGTTCTTTACATGGCATCTCAGAAAGTTAACGAGATGCAGGAAACTGTTGGCGGTTTATTCAAGGACATTCGGAATGACTACACAATCAAAGAAGATGAAGACGAAGCGTTCTGGAACTCCCTCAGAAAGTCTGCACGAGAGTGGCCTTACGATGAGCAGATGGTCTTGCCCTTGGAAGACGGAAACCGAACGCATACTAGTGGCGAAGTACTTCAAGAAGAAGTGGAAGAAGGAGATACCCGACCTCCCTCCCGCATTAATATAGAACTTAAGGAGGAGCACGAGGATGGGAGTGCGACTTACGCAATCAACGCAGACAAAGACACGATGGATGAGATCTTCCAGACCTTCCTCACTCAAGCAGTAATCGAGGGCATTAAAAGCACACGCATGAAGAGCGATGAATTTATCAGGCGGTCTCGCGCTTACGATGCGGCGGTTGCACTAGAGAAACTGTTGGTTGAGTACGAACTAAATGAAGATTTTGATTACGACCCACTGATAAAAGCCGCTCGCCAAAAACTTTCGGAGGCACTCCATGGAAAATATGATTCCTTCATGGCATGACTGGTGTAGAAAGCACAGACCGCAGAACGAGGAGGCATTCTTTATCTGTTGGTCTGACGCTTGGAATAAAGCGGAGGAAGAACATCAAGCAGTGATTGCGGAACTAGAAAGGGAGATCAGACAAGTACGCGCCCGCAACCAACGACTTGAAGAAGAAATTAACTGGGTTGAAAACCAGAACCGACAACCAAGAAAGGAGAAGCAAACATGAAAACAATTGTGCATGTTAACCAGCATGTCATACGCAGTAACCTGAAGACTGGGGCGAGAGACCCAGTACTTACCATCAAGACATACAAGAGCAACCAGTATGCCCACAAGGTCAGGCTAGAAGGGGCGAGCACGGTCGTGTACAGCCCCGACAAACCGCTCTCATGTGGCGCTCGGGTATGGATAGAAACCGAACAGGGCGTGACTGTACTCGCCTGAAAGGAGGTGCCTCATGTATAGGTACTCGCTTCGCATTGTCCACAACTACAACCGCTGGGTGGAGGTGATGGCAGAAGACCCAGCGGATGCCATAAATAAAGTGTGGGCCATGATTAATTACGGGTATGTAGAGAGTTCACCAACCGAAAACTTTGATGTGGATGTCCTACTAGAAGGAGAAGTGAGATGAAGCGAGGCATCGGTAGTTTCATTGTGTTTTGGTATTGCGTAGTCATCGCAATACTTTCAGGAATCTTGGTTCTCAACAACATCACCAAGAAAAAACAACTATCCATCGATGAGCAAGTAGAAATCACTAGGAAAGCGAGGCAAAACAAATGAACTACGACAAATGGTTGGAAGCCCCGTACCACAGAGAGGACAAAGAGCCCGATGAGGACGAGGCATACGAGCGCGTTCGTGATGAAGAGATCAAAGAAGAATGGGAGGAGAAAGATAAATGAAAGACGAAGACATTTTTGAATTAGCCGAGACACATGGGTGGCAGGACGACTTTGGTCGCTGGAACTTCAACGACGATGGGCTGGTTGCGTTCGTGTTGAGTGTTCAACGGGCAGAGCGTGAATGGGTTGAAGCCAAACTCAAGGAGAAGAACACATGAAGATAGCCGCTACATTGTTTTGTGGACTGTTTAGTCTGAGTGCGAACGCTGGATTCTTTAGTGGCAACACGCTTTACGAACGGCTGAACGGTGAACCACACGAGAGAAACTTTGCCATGGCTTACATCGCTGGGGTGTTTGATGCGGGCCACAATGTTTTTCACTGCGCACCGCCAACTGTTACGCTCGGGCAGATTCGGGACTATGTGAAGATGGGTCTTGAAGCAAACCCCGTAAGCCGAGATGTTGTTGCAGATGTCCTTGTCACGAGTCTGTTGTCTGCCGCGTATCCCTGTCAGAGAAAGAGAACATGATTTGCGAGAGATGCCAAGAAAGTAAAGGCAAAGTTCACGAAACTCGAACGCATATATCTCCGAAGGGCTACCACTTTGTACGACGGAGGCAGACATGCTTAGGGTGTGGCTTTGAATTCACAACCATAGAAGTAGAACAAACAATATTTGGAGCACTTGATGGCTACAACACCAGAAGGGAAAGTAAAGAAGAAAGTAACGGAGTTGTTGAAGAAGTATAAGGTCTATTATTTTTATCCTGTGACTGGCGGGTTTGGTAGGAGTGGTGTGCCCGACATTATCTGTTGCGTGAGAGGTAAATTCGTAGGTGTTGAGTGTAAGGCAGGTACGAACAAGCCGACTCCATTGCAGCACGCAGAGATAGATAAGATAGAAGCGGCGGGGGGCAGAGCGTTTGTTATACGCGAAGATAACCTCGATTATTTGGAAACATATTTGAAGGAGGTTGTATGACCGAAGAGCAGAAAAACGAATTAAGAAAAACAGCTTCGGACTTTGTGGAAAAGTGCCTTGCGAACGATGACTTTGCTGCCGTGTTTATCGGCGCGGACTTAAAAAATCTAGAGTTTAAAATGTCCACGCTAAACGCAGACGAGACTGAAGCGATGGGTCTTTTACTAGCCGCAAGCCGAGTACTCATGAACAAGTTGGAGATACCAGAGAACCGGGTGTTGAATTGAGGGTGCTTGTACTGGACTTCGAAACCCGATGGGCTAAGCGTGGCTACACGCTAAGCAAGATGACAACCGAGCAGTACATACGTGACCCACGATTCAAGGCGTTCGGTGCCAGCTGGAAGTGGTTAGGTGAGGGCGATGCCGCGTGGGTTACGCATACTAGGTTGCCAGAGTTCTTTGATTCTATCGACTGGACAACGACTGGTGTTCTTGCGCACAACGCACAGTTTGATATAGCCATACTGTCTTGGGTGTACGGGCATCAGCCGAAGTTCATCTTTGATTCGTTGAGCATGGCGCGTGCCTTGCGTGGGGTGGAGGCTGGCAACAGCCTGATGAAGCTGGCAGAAGAGTTTAAGCTGCCGCCTAAAGGTCAAGCCGTTCACTCCACAGACGGGCTGACTGAGCTGACCCCAGAGATAGAAGCGGAGTTGGCTGAGTACTGTAACCACGATGTGTACCTGTGCGAGGAGGTCTTTAAAAGACTGGTCGAGGGCTACCCCAAGTCTGAGCTCAAGCTGATTGACCTGACACTCAGGATGTTTACTAACCCCGTGTTGCAGCTGGACATGCCCATGTTGGAGAACGCAATTGAAGAAGAGAAAGCTGCACGCAGTTCGTTACTTAGCAAACTTGCTATCGAGGAAACAACCTTGGCTAGTAACCAGCAGTTTGCTGATGTGTTGCGAAGATTGGGTGTCGAGCCGCCAACAAAAGTCAGTAAGACAACTGGCAAACCAACACTTGCTCTTGCAAAAAACGACGCGCTGTTTCAGGCGCTACTCAACTCCGAGCGGGAAGATGTGGCAACAATTTGTGAGGCGAGGCTATCCGTTAAGTCAACACTTGAACGAACTCGGGCGCAGAGGTTTCTGGATATTGCGGGACGAGGGGCACTTCCAGTTCCACTTAATTATTACGGTGCGCACACAGGTAGGTGGTCAGCAAGTAAAGGTAGTGGACTTAACCTGCAGAACCTGAAGCGGGGATCGTTCTTACGCAAGTCCATCATGGCTCCTGATGGGTACAGTTTAGTGGTGTGTGACCTGTCCCAGATCGAGCCGCGTGTCCTTGCGTGGCTGTCAGACTACAACGAGATGCTCGACATTTTTAGATCGGGTGCTGATCCTTATGCTGCTTTCGGTGCGCAGATGTTTAACATACCGGGGCTAAGTAAAGAGAGCCATCCCGAACTCAGGCAATCTGCGAAGTCGGCGTTGTTGGGGTGCGGCTATGGTCTAGGCTGGGCTAACTTTGCGGCGCAGTTGTTGACTGGCTTTCTTGGAGCACCGCCTACTCGATACGATAAAAGTTTTGCCAAGCAGTTAGGTGTTGGCGCATACGATTTAGAAAAGTTTTTATCTTGGGATGAGAACACTAAACGCATGCTCGACATACCGCACACATGCACAGATGAAGAACTACTGGTGCATTGCCTAGCAGCAAAAACAATTATCGACAAGTATCGATCAGCCGCATGGCCAGTTGTTTCTTTTTGGGAGATGTGCTCATCGCTCATCGAACGCAGCCTAGCTAGCGGTAGCGCTATACCTTTTAAGTGTCTGACCTTTCAGAAAGAAAGTATTGTGTTGCCAAGCGGTCTGGCTTTGCGGTATCCTGAGTTGAAGGCGAAGCTTGACCCGAAGGGTCGGCCTCAGTGGTTTTACGGATCGAACGAAACAAAACTGTACGGCGGCAAGCTAACAGAAAACATCGTTCAAGCCGTGGCTAGGTGCGTCATGACGGACGGTATGCTGCGAGTACAAAAAAGGTATTCGTGTGTGCTAACTGTTCACGATGAAGTTGTAGTGTTGGTGCCGGAAGAGGAAACGGAAGAGGCCAAAGAATGGGTGTTGGCACAGATGGTTGTCGTCCCGACATACATGAAAGGTCTTCCGCTTGAAGCTGAAGTAGATGCAGGTAAGAGATATGGAGATGCTAAATGACAATACCCAAGCGCATTAAAGTTGGCAGGAAATGGTACGCAATTAAACAAGTCAAACACGCAGGCAAAAGAATAATGGGGGAGATTGACTACGATAAAAACACAATCAAGATTGGCAAGGAAAGCGCTGCGCTGGGAACTAAATACAAAACAGAAGAGATCTACGACACCTTCTGGCACGAGCTGACCCACGCAATTCTCCACGACATGAAGAGCAAACTCGATGACGATGAAGAGTTTGTTATCAGTTTTTCCAATCGGCTTAACAAGGCCATCCTCTCAGCGGAGTTCTAATGGAACACAAAATCGTCTGGTCGCACAGCGCCCTTAAGGATTACGAAGGTTGCGCTAGGCGATACCACGAAGTGCGGGTGTTGAAAAACTATCCGTTTGAAAAGACAGAGCAGATTATTTACGGGGAGGAATTACACAAGGCGGCTGAACTGTATGTGCGAGACGGGGTAGAACTGCCACCGCAGTTTGCTTTTGTTAAACCTACAATCGATGCGCTGCTTTTAAAACCCGGACGCAGGTTTGCCGAGCACAAGATGGCGCTGACGATTGACCTGCAGCCGTGTGATTTTTTTGCCGAGGATGTATGGGTACGCGGTATCGTTGATCTGCTGATTGTGGATGACGATGATCTGACCGCATGGATTGTGGACTACAAAACTGGAAGCGATAAGTACCCAGACATTGGGCAGCTAGAACTTATGTCGCTCTTAACCTTTGCCCACTTCCCCCATGTTCGTCACATTAATTCAGCTTTGTTGTTCGTGGTGAAAGGGACGATGCACAAGCACAAGATGTCGTTAGACCGCGCACCAGACGCATGGTGGAAATATAGAGAGCGAGTAGCTCGACTGGCTGGATCGTTTGAAACAAATGTATGGAACCCTTCACAGTCTCCACTGTGCAAGTGGTGTCAAGTAAAAGGATGTGAGTTCAACCCGAGGCATTGATTATGACTGACCAAGAAAAAATTGTTACCCGCTTTACCCTTTTGTCCCAGATGTTTAAGAAAGAGAAACCCACCTTTTCAAAACGTTTGTTGGAGTGTGTGTATGAAGAAGATCAAGCACCCATTAAATGTGAGAAAGATATTCTGGTTTATTTGTGGGCGATGAAGTACGGCCACTCACCTGTCGAGCTTGAGCGTATTGCTGAAGATGGGTTTATGTGTTTGGCTGCAGTTCGTTTGGCGCAGGAAAATAAGTTGAAGTACTTGGCTTGGAAAGAACCCGGCAAGGTTGTTATCGCCGAACCTTTAACCCGATTCGAAAACTTTGAGGGGCTACAGTTGAATGCAGATAGTTGATAACAAAGTTCTGGTACTGCGTACGCGCAACCCGAACAAATATAAAGTAATACCAAGAAGCGAGATAGTAAACAAAACAGAAAACGGTCTTCACGAAGTAGCAATTTTTTGGGGGTTAGATGAAGCGAGGGTATTAAAGAATCTTGGAGTTAAAGATGTACCCTCGCCCATCATCTCTCGATACGACTGGCCCGGAAGGTTCGCACCTTTTAAGCACCAGATAGAAACATCCGCGTTTCTCACGCTTAATCAACGCGCGTTTGTTTTCTCGGAGCCGGGTACGGGTAAGACGCTTTCTGCTTTGTGGGCAGCTGACTACTTGATGAAAACAAAACGGGTTAGGCGCTGCCTTATTCTTTGCCCGCTTTCGATCATGCACTCTGCTTGGATGGGTGACATAGGTAAAAGCATCATCCATCGAAGTGCGGTTGTAGCGCACCACACGCAAGCCGTACGCAGGATAGAACTTGTGCAGGGCGACTACGAGTTTGTTATTACCAACTACGATGGGCTGCACTTAATAGGTAATGAAATAGCAAACGATGGGCGGTTTGATCTCATCATCGTGGACGAAGCCAACGCCTATAAAAATGTAGCAACCAAACGATGGAAGGCGCTTAACAAAATTATTACGCCAGACACATGGCTGTGGATGATGACGGGAACCCCGGCTTCGCAGTCTCCGCTTGATGCGTATGGTTTGGCAAAGCTGGTTAACCCCAGCGGCGTTCCTAAATTCTTTACGGCTTGGCGTGACATGGTCATGAACAAGTTAACCCAATTTAAATGGGCTCCGAAAGAAACGTCTGCTGCCAAAGTCCATGAAGTTCTACAGCCCGCCATTCGATTTACAAAAGCCCAGTGTTTGGATCTGCCCCCCGTCATGGTTGAAACTCGGGAGGTGGCGCTTACCCCCCAGCAGTCCAAGTATTACAAGCTGCTTAAGGAACGCATGCTAGTCCAAGCGGCGGGCGAAACAATCAGTGCAGTTAATGCAGCCGCAGGAGTTAATAAGTTGTTACAGATCAGTGCAGGAGCTGCGTATACGGATGATGGGGAAGTGGTGGAGTTTGATTGCGCACCTCGGCTAAGCGTGTTGATGGAGGTTATCGAAGAGACCGACCGTAAAGTTCTGGTCTTTGCCCCCTATCGCCACAGCATAGACACGATCAGCCGCCATCTGACCAAGTACAACATATCCAACTCGCTGATTCACGGGGACATCAGCGCCTCAAAGCGGGGGTTTATTTTTAAGAACTTTCAGGAGAACCCCGATCCTAGGGTGCTGGTCATACAACCCCAAGCTGCGGCTCACGGAGTGACCCTGACTGCAGCAGACACGGTTGTATTCTGGGGTCCGGTGCTTTCAGTTGAAACGTATCTGCAATGTACCGCTAGAGCAGACAGGGTTGGACAGAATTCGGACTGCGTCACGGTCGTTCACATACAGGGCAGCGACATCGAGCGCCGGATGTTTAAGCAGTTGGAAGGGCGGGTGGATGAGCACAACCTGTTTATTAAGTTGTACGAGGAGGAGATAGCCAGTTGACAAGGAGACTACAATCCTGTCAAAATCTAGACATAACAAAGAAGGAGGTCACTATGACTGACATTGTTCCGATGGACAAGCTTGCCAAGATTTACATAAAGATCCGGGCGCGGATACAGGAGCTCACGCAGGAGTATGAAACACAGGTTGAAGAGCTGAAAGCCCAGCAGAACGAGCTGGTCTCGGCTATGAAGGATCAGATGCTGGCTATGGGTAGTACTACCATGCGAACCGATGCCGGCACTGTGATGCTCAGCAAGAAGACACGCTACAGCACCTCAGATTGGGAGGAGTTCAAGCTGTTTATGGTTGAGCATGATGCGATTGACTTGTTGGAGAAGAGGATTGCGCAGTCCAACATGGCAAAGTTTCTTGAAGAAAACCCCGGTATCGTACCGCCGGGGTTGAACTCCGATACGGAGTATGCAATTAGCGTACGCAAACCCACTCGATAAGGAGTACTTTATGTCTAACGTAGTCGCGTTTAACCCCGGGAAAGCTCCCGCCTTCGCCAAGAAAGCTGGCGCGTTGTCCAGTATTGCCAAAGCCCTCGTTGGTAGCGGCACCGATAACACCAAGCGTATCTCCATCAAGGGTGGGGTGTTTCGTCTGGTGTCTGGCGGTAAAGAGATTGCCTCAATCGAAGACCGTTTTCTTGATGTGGTTATTGTTAACGCCGCCCCAAATGTGGCGCGGACTTTTTATTCCGGCAAGTATGTAGAGGGCGAGACCGCCGCCCCCGATTGCTGGTCTGCTGATGGCGAGAAGCCCTCGGCTGAGGCGAAGAACCCCCAGTCTGATCGTTGCGCAACCTGCCCCCAGAATATTCGGGGTTCGGGTGAGGGCGAGTCCCGTGCTTGCCGTTTCTCTCAGCGGCTGGCAGTTGTTCTAGCCAACGATATTGAGGGCGATGTGCTGCAGATTACCCTGCCCGCCACGTCAATCTTTGGTAAAGAAGAAGGCGAGAACCGCCCACTTCAGGCGTACGCTCGCTGGTTGGCTGCGCAAAACATCAACCCCGAGATGGTTGTAACCCGTCTAAAATTTGACACTAAGGCAGCTGTACCCCGCCTGTTCTTTAAAGCCATGCGCTGGCTGGACGATGATGAATTTCAGGCAGTTACGGATGCAGGTAAATCCGACACCGCCATCAAGGCTATTACAATGAGCGTGGCTGTGTCCGATAAAGTGGCGGAACCGAGTGCACCAGCACCCAAGAAAGCCAAGGCCGCCCCGGTCGAGGACGATGACGATCATTCCGAAGAGCCTACCGTACGCAAAGACAAGGCAGAAAAAGAGGCCGTGCCCAAGCGTGGTAATCTGGCGAATGTGGTCGCCAACTGGGACGCAGACGACGAGTAACCTTTTTAGGGGGAAAGCGGTTTAACTGGTGTGAGATCCGGTTTTTTCATATGCCCGTGAGTACCCCACCCCTACACCTATGCCATATTCAGAAAAAACAAAAGACGCAATTGCAAACGCGCCCGACTGCCTCGGCAAAAAGCTAGGTCAGCTGGCGATGCTTCGTGATATTTCAGTTCTTCGTGTAGCAAAAGCTACGGGTGCGACACGCCAGACGGTGTACAACTGGTTCACTGGTGGTGAAGTAGCCAACGCATACAAGCAACGCGTAGAAGACCTTATTGAAATCTTGAAGTCCGTTACCCAATCAGACGATGCATGGAGAGCCATATGCCAGAAATTCAACCTACAGTTTTAACGGACGAAGAGCTTTTCAGTTATGCGTATCAGCTTATGGATCCTAAGAATGGGCTGCCTTTGGCCTATCAACAGGAACTTCTCAAGCGTTTCGAAAAACTTCTCGACCTGAAATAACAACCGAAAATTAAGGGGTGTACATGGATCCGCTGAATTTTTTAGCGGCTGTGCTTCCATCTTCGGGTGTTTATTGTGTAGCTGAACTCAGTAGCCCGAAGAAAGAACACGTTTTTGTTGACCGAATCGATGAGATTTGCCCGGTTGCAGACAGGCTCTGCGATGCCGGACTCGATGCGTACTTTGCACTAGCGAGTTTCAAGGAAAAAGGCGAGCGTAAAGCTGGCAACGCACAGGCGCTTAGATCGCTGTTCGTAGATATAGATATTGGTAAAGCAGGCGCTTACACCAGTAGGCAAGAAGCAGCAGAGGCATTCGATGACTTTATACAGAAGACAGGTCTTGCGCAGTTTGGGCAGCCATGGATTGTGTCCTCCGGTGGCGGTCTGCATGTTTATTGGGGGTTTGATAAAGAGCTTTCTGTCGAAGAGTGGAAACCGATAGCCGAAGGGTTTAAGAAGTTAGCCCGCAAGGAGGGCTTGAAGATCGACTTCAGCGTGACCGCTGATGTTGCTCGTGTACTACGCGTACCAAATACGCTAAACTTTAAGACGGATAGGCCACGCCGTGTACGGCTTCTTGTGGAGGGGGTAGTATTTTCTCCTGAATCCTTGAAGGCCCACATCTTAGGACTGTTAAATGAGCAGTCCGAACCAGAGCTTGCACTCCCCGGCAAGCGACCCACACTCCTTGCTTCGACCAGCAGTTTAAAACTTTTTGAAAATACACAGACCGTATTCAAGACTATTTTAGATAAGTCGCTGGCTGGACACGGCTGTAACCAGCTTAAATACTACGTAGAGAACGCACAGCAGGACGGCATGGAGCCCTTGTGGAGGGGTATGTTGTCGCTTTCGCAGAAGTGTAGTGACGCTGATGAGTTCAATAAATACCTAACTGAACTGCACCCGTACGACGAAGACCGCATGAACTTAAAACTGCGGGAGATCAAGGGCCCCTATCCATGCACAAAATTCGATAGCGAAAACCCCGGTGTCTGCAACTCCTGCCCCCACAAGAACAAGATAACCAACCCGTTGGCGCTGGGCAGACAGGTCGCAACCACAATCGAGCCTAAAGAAATTGAAGTCGTACCGGCAAGTAAACCTGTTGTCCAGCCTGCGAAAGTTATGCGCCCCACCCCGCCAAGAGGGTTTAGCTATGGGGATAAAGGCGGCATCTTCAGGGAGAAGAAAGACACGGACGCTGACGGTAAAGAGTTCACTGCGCAGGTCATGATCCTGCCGTACGACTTGTTTGTTCTGGACATTTTAAATATCGAGGGCGAACACCAAGTCCACATGCTAGCCATGCGTCCAGAAGGTATGACCCCAGTTGTTATTCCGCAGCGGGCGGTGGTCAGTAAGGACGACACCGTTAAGAATCTTGCCAGCCAAAACATCGTGGCTTCGTACGGCGCGGGCAACGACAAGTATCTGTTTGATTATGTCCGAGGGTGTGTTGAGGAAGCGTCTGTTTCTAAGTCTGCGGTGCGGGTGCCGCCCAGTTATGGTTGGCAGGACGACCAGTCGTTTGTGGTCGCAGAGAAAATATTCACCCCCGGCATACCGCCGCGTGACTTGCCCATGCCAAACTTGGCTAACTTGAATCGCAACACGCAATCTGTTGGCACGCTAGATAACTGGCGCAGGGCGATCAACGTTCTTATTCACAGGCAGATGTACGACATACTGAGTTTGATGAGTATTAGTTTTGCCTCCCCGTTAATGGGGTTCACGGGTAAATCGTTCAGAGGTATGACATTCCACGTGGGTTCTACCGATTCGGGTACGGGTAAAACGCTGGCTCTAGCTATGGCGGCATCTGTTTGGGGTGACCCCACCAAGTATCGAGTTAGTAAGGGGACCTCGCATGTTGCCATGCTCCAGCGCTTCGGTATGTTAAAAAGTCTTCCGCTTATCTGCGATGAGATTACCGACAAGAACCGTAAAGATTTTGAATGGTTCCCTGCCTTCCTGTTTGATGTCAGCGAGGGTATTGGTAAAGATCGTATGGAGGCCGGTGCTAACAAAGAGCGCCTTAATCAGACAGAGTGGAACTCGATGGCGCTGCTCTCATCCAACACCCATGTGCTGGACTTCCTGACCGGTGCTCGTAAACATTCGTCTGAGGGTGAGATTCGTCGGGTGCTGGAGTACACCCCGCCTGAGAAGATTGTGTGGGGGTCGGGTGAGTACGAGCTCATCGAGCTCATCGACAGTAACTTTGCCGTGGCCGGCCCCCAGTGGGCGCAGTGGTTGGTGGACAATAGAGAAACGGCAGTTAACCTGACTCGTAAAGTTTATGTTGACATCAAGCAAGAGTTTAGTTTTGCCGATGATGAACGGTTCTGGAGGGCTGGTTGTGCTGCAATCGTTGCCGCCTGCACTTTGATAGGCAGTAAGCACGCCAAGATAATCGACATCCCGTTGACCGGAGTTAAAAAGTTTCTGCTGGGTCTGGTCAATCACGCCCGAAAAGAAATCAAACACAGCTACCGTACCGCCGAGGATATTCTTAACTCTTACACACGTGAGTACTACGGTAAATTTGTTGTCGTTCGTTCTCTGGAAGGGGCGTTATCCACTACGCTTGGCGAGAATCGGGAGATTGATGAATCTATTACACGCAGCGAGGTGATGGGTCGGGTTGAACGGTACATGACTCCCGGCATGATTGATTACTACATCGAGGAGCAGCTCCTTAAAACTTACTGCGCGTCCATGAGCTTTGGGTACGCCGACTTTAAGAAACAGATGGAGAAAATCTACGAGGTTCAGTATTCCAAGAAAGATCTGTTGTCCAAAACCAAAGGCCCACAGATGCGGGTTAATGTAATCAAGATCAGACGACGTGAAGAAAGCGCTAAAGATTCTGTATCCGTGGAGTGAGTTAAAGGTAAATGAGGGGTTCTTTGTCCCTACGGTTACCCTATTTAAAACTCGTATGGAAGGTCTGCAAGACGCTGTTCGTCAGCAGGTTAGGGGGGACGCTACCCCCTGTATTTTCAAGGGGAAGTTCGGGCTTTTATTTGTTCGGAAACGCTGGTAAACTGTTTCGCCATTTTAATTTTTAGCTCGCGCATCTCATCCAGACGCGCACGTTTTTCTTCAGGCGATAGCGCGGATGCACGAATAGCTTGTTCGGCTTTCACAATCTTACCCATCTGTTGCCTGAAGCTGCCGGCAGCTGAGGCGAGGCTTACGTCTGCGATGTTTTCCTGCAGGAACTTCTTTGCGTCTTCCAACCGACCCTCTTCTATCATGTGCTTGTAAGTTTGCTGGGCTTCGCGCGCTTGCTTAACGTGCTCGAACGCTGCGTTAATAAGACCTCCGGCATCCTTAGGCTGGAAGAAACCGCCAATAACAGGTACTTCTTCAAGCTTCATTTCGGGTTTGTCTTCGCTGCTGACAAACACGGGGTCCACTATGCGCATCAAAGCAACAGGCAGAGTTCCGGTAAAGCTTCGTATAAAGTACTCAACTTGAACTGGGGATAGACCAATTGCACCAAACATCTTTATAAGCTCGGGGGTGTTTGGTTTGTACTGCTCCGAACTTACCAACCCCTGTAGTTTCTCATCAATAATTGGGCGACCAGTGTAAAAAGATTTGTTCAGGGCAAGTTCAACCGGCGCTTTAATTGAAGTGGGCAGATCTCCCGGGACGCTCTTCATTAGCATACTACCCATAGCCTTGGCTACAGCACTTCCTTTATCGTCCGTAAAGGCGTATCGGTAAACGCCTTCGGGAACTGCTTTAAACATAAACCCAAGTTCAAACGGAATAGGCACACGGACAGTACCAATTGGCGTGGGCACAAACCAGTTACCGTAACGCTCATCTGGGTTGGCATTCTCGTAAGTCTCATCGTCATCCATCGCAGCAGCGTAAGCAAAAGTAAACGCAGCCATCAACATTCCGCGAGCAATCAACTTATTGCGGACCCGCAACCGCTCGGAGGCAGGCATGTCTCCCTTAAATGCACGCCACAGCACATCAAGACCCTGCACGTTAGCGTTAAAAAACGGGATCATGATGTTTGCAAACGTCATGCTGGGCGAGAGACCGCGCCGACCAAAGTTCATAGCTTCGAGCGTTGCAAAAGTTGCCTCTCGCTCAGACAGTCCCTGCTTAAGAAATGAGTTGTACATAGATACCCGAGTAGCCGCATCACCCATCATGGCGAGCTCATCCAACTTAGCCATAGCCAGCTCCCAGCCAGCCTTACCTGCCGCGATCTGCTGGAGGATTTTAGTCATGTCATCCGATGCACCGGTTATAACTTGCCCACCAATTGCACCGCTACCCTGCAGCGTACGGAGAGCCCCGCTTTTTTTCATCGTCATCAGATCTTTTACCGTATCCACAACGGGTATGAAGTCAGCGCCTGTCGTCATGACAGCCGCCATAGAATCACGGAAAATCTGGTTGACTGCGTACTTGGGGTTACGAGTTACAAACTTACGCAAAATATTTGAAGGAACACCTAGCATGCGTACGATGCCCGGTATAGTTGTCTTAATACCTTCCATACCACGAATAACTAGATCGATTGGTATGTCACCAAACAAAGTATCTTTAGCCTCTTTGTCTGGGATTGCATAAAATTTTTCACCGTCGCGCTTAAAACGAATGACCTCTGCAGAGGCAGGGCCTTCACCTTTGTGAATCTTCATGACACCCATATCTTGAAGCACGTGTGCGGTGTTTCGGGTGGCCATATTACGAAGTGCTAGATCCACAATCAACGAAGTATTCTGCAGCATGCCGGTAAATGCAGGCACAACTTTATCTTCCCCGCCTTTTAGCTCGTTAAGGTGAGGTTGATCTTTAAAATTACCAATTCTTATTGGGGCTAGTTCTTTGCTAATTACAAGCTCGATGCCGCCGTTTGCTTCTCGGTAGTAAGGAACGTAGTTTTGTCCCTTCATTTTAGCTGCATCTGCTTCGGATATAGCGCCCGTCGATGCCAAAAAATCTAGCAGGTTATCGTTGTACTCGTCGTACAGTTTTGCTGCTTTATTAAAAGCTGCGTTGTTTTTGTACTTTGCAAGTGACGCATCAACGTCAGCCTGCGTAGTTTTACCAGAGAAATCAAGTTTTTTAAGGCCAACTTTAGTAGCACGTAGGGCAATCAGATATTCAGTAAACGCATTTTCAACTTGTTTAGGATCTACCCCTGAATCACGCAGTGCTTCAGACACATCGCGCAAGCTAGGCCCCGTTCCGCCGGTATACATACGCTCGCCGTTTTTCAGGGTAATCTTACCAACACCGTTTGTAGCAAACTCAGATACAAAGTTATTGCGCTGATCCACCATTCGGCTGAAGTACATAACATCCATAGCTTTAAGAGAGCTAATTACTTTCTTTTCAACGCCTCTTTTAACAAGCGCATCCAAAGCAGCCAGCCTATCAACAAACTGTGTACGGAAATTAAGGCCGCTCAGCCCCAGCGTATTTGCTTTAACAGCATCAAAAAATGAACCGCGTTGCGAAATAAGGGCGCTAAGGCCTGTGGCGGGGGGTTTTTCTACAGTGCGGAAAGATACAGTGCCATCACTATTTCGATAGGCCATAGGCTTACCAGCATCAAAATTTTCTTGAGCCTGCTTCATCAGATAGAACAAGTCTGATGTTGATTGTTTTGCTACTTCAGTAAGGCCCCCGTACATGAGCCGCCCACGGATAGCTCGGACGATCTCTTTAATAAACTCAGCAGCTTTAGCGTACCAAGCTTTATCGACTTTACGTTCCATGGTGTACGCAACAAGCTCACGCAGACCTTTAGTTTTAGCGATCCGCGCAACTTCTTTTTCAGTAATTTCTCCCCGATCAAGTTTGTCTTTGTAGAAAGCATAGGTCTCGGCCAGAGCTCCAGCATATTCAGAGCCAAGCCCCAATCTATATGCAAGAATCTGCAGCCCACTTTCTTGTTTATCTGTAGCTAAATCTTTTTCCAACTTCAACATAAGCTTTGTCATGCCGTCTTGACCAAGCAGAGATTCAAAGCTGTAGTGTCCGATCAGTTCATGCGCAAGTGTCTTCTCCAGATCAAGCATGCTTTCGTGCGCATCAATGATTACAAACACAGTGCCGTCAGGCAGAACTCCACCTTTAACGGTATCGACCATTGGATCCAACCCCTGTCTCGCCATCTGATTGCTAATCTTTATGGGCGCTTGAGCAACGCTGGGGTAGAAGTTAAATGTTGAAGAACCATCTTTTCGTTTAGGCAGCATATTGTCGACGCGCTCTTTAATTTCTGTTAGGCGTTTTTCTGCTTGCTCTTTGTTTACAATCTGCGTAGGCTTTTTAGTACCAAGCCTAAAGTCGATGGTGTCTTCAACGTAATATTCTTTAGGTCCAAGCATACGACCGCGCTCACCAAAAAGGTCGTACATTTGATCGGTTGTGTACTTATTACGCTGGCTTTCTGTAATTACGCCCGGCACTGTGCGTGGTGCAGGATTGCGCTTTACCTGTTTCTCAACTTGATTAAAGTCGTCAAGAAGTTTTTTGTTTGCTCGAATACGAAGCAGGTTATTTTTTGCAGCTGCGGAGCGATCACCAAGTTCTTTAAGCTTGGTAAAAAGTTCGCCTTCATATTTGCTAAAGTCTTTGGAGGATTTAGCCTGATTAACTAAATCCGTAAACTCTTTTACTTCTTTATTTGCAGCTCTAAGCTGTTCGATAGCTTGTTTTTCTTCTTGCTCAAGATTTTGAAAGGTAATACCCGCAGAAAGGCTTCGTTTAGATTCCGCAGCGTAGGTAGCCAACCTTCTTTGAACTGCCTCAGCTTCTTGCACATCAACGATTCTGCGCACTTTACGCGTGACAGGCAGTGCTCTACCTTTAACTTTTACAGTTTCGTATTCAGTAGTTACTTTTGTCGTAGGTAGATTTAGTGCAGCCAGTCGCTCAGGCAAAGACAGAACAGGCTCAACTTTTTTCCTAGCGAGGACATCCGCTATCCTGCCATCAAGCGCAGCAACAATTGCTTTTAAATCGGCAGCACTAAAAACTGATTCTATTTTGCCATCACTTGTAGGTGCACCAGATCCGACTTCATTACGGAGTTGCTGCGCCGTAGCTATTTGTTGCCTAATTTCGTCTGCAAATTTCTCACGAGCATCTAGCAGTTGTCTGGCGCGTTCTTTGGCTTTATTTTTGTACTTAGGTTTAAACCGCTGTTCCCATGCTTTTAGATTTTCTGCAACTTCTTTAACGGCTGCTTCTGCAGCTTTAAGTTGCTTTTCAAGGCCCTCAATTCTTTTATCTACGGCGCCAGATACATTTTTAATTTGCGCTTTGGTTACTGCTTTTGTGGCCTGAAAAGGCTCACCCTTTTCGCTATCTTCACGCAGGAATTTTGTAAGTAGCCTCTCGCCCCTAACAATTTCAGACTCTGGTTTGATGTTAGCTTTTTGCTTATAGTCAGCTACTAGCTTTTTAATGCGGTCGTCAAGAGCTGCAAATTTCTGAGAGGTTGTAACACTAATCTTGTCCCCCAAACCGCGCTTAATGTTAGCGGCAAGCTTGGCAATTTCTTCCAAAATCTTTTTTTCTTGTTCGGCTGGCCATGCAGCCTGCTCAACTTCAAGCTGTTTTTTGGCGGTGCGAAGTTCAATCTCCAGTCGCTTAGCTTCCGCCAGAGCAGCGCGTTTACTAGCTACTGCGCCAGATTTAACAAGTCTTTGAAACGCAGCTGGGGTAGCCCGAGTTGTAGCAAGTGTTTCAGGAAACAGATCCGTCTGTGCGCTCTCTACTTTTCTAGATTCTTCCAGAGCGTTTTGTGCTTTCTGCACTTTATCGTAGGCTTTTTTACGCGCAGCCGTTAGTTTTTTATCTTCTTCTGAGCCGGTCTCGCCTGTAAATTTTTTAATCTGCAGATCCGCATCTGCAAGTTCTTTTTTGGCATTCTCTAAATTAGCACGCAGCCGTGCATCTTTTTTTGCATCGACACCTTCTTCAGCATACGCACGCAGCGCGGCTTGCGTATCCATGTCCTGCTTAATTTCATTTAAAAGTGCGGCATCTTTTGCCTCGCCTGTAATTTTTTTAATGGCAGAGGGGCTCTTGGAGGGTTTATTTACATCTCGCTCCGGCACAAAAGGCTTATCAGTTCCGCGTAAAATACGGCCAACTTGCTCGTCAACAGTATTAACAAATGATGGATTCGCCCTTCGGTTAGCAATGATGTCAGCGGCTCTAGATAGTGTTTCACTTACATCGGGATCAAGGAAGGGCATTGCCAGCACCCGTTGAATATCCTCCACAACACGCTCGCCCTGCGCAAGCTGGCTTTCTGTAGGGGTTGCTTTACTCTGCATCCGCAAAATTTGTTTGTCTGCTCGAACAGGTCGCTTACCTTCAGCGATAGTGCTTTGCTTAATACTGCGAATCACATTTTTGATGTTTTGCAAAGCTTGTTTTTCGGACAAAGTAGGTGCAGTTGCTTTAACGCTGCTTTGCCAAAGAGCAAGAGCTTTTTTAGCTTTGCGCAAATCATCTAACGCTTTAATGCGTTTTGCACCAAGATTTTGCGCTTTTTCAGATTCAGGAAGAACAACTTGTCTGTCTGCCGGTTTTGGCGGATGCATGACGTTAAGCATTGCATCAATTTCTTTAATTTTGTTTTCTGCAACTTTAATATTTTTCTTTAACAACTCTAGCTTTTGTTTTTGTTCTGCAGAAAAAGTAGCGATTATATCTTTTGCTCTACGGACAGCCCCAAAAGGAAGCTGTCGTTGTGTGCGTGTATCAACTTCTGTTTCTGTGGCGCCAACAACTGTTTTAGCACCACGTACCTGTGCAGGAGTAATAATTGTTTCAGTAATCATGCCGGGAGCCGGAGCCAACGACCGTTCAGTAAACATGTTGATAAGACTATCTATATCTATGCCAAGTGCTATTCCCTCATCTCTACTTAAAGGGCGCAACTTTTGAGCTACTCGTTGAACTGCAACTTCACGAATAATTCCATCTACAATATTTTTACGTTCTTTCTGTATATTATCTAACAGCCCTTCACGGGTTGAACTGGCAAATTTAATTTGTTCCGGTGCAGACCCCTCAGAAAGAAAACGCTTATTTTTAATATCATCTACAAAACTAGCAAGATCGATAAAAGATCTACGCGTATTTAAGTTTATTTGTTGTACTTCTGCGTCGTAGGCAGCTTTGGCTAGGTTCGGTTGTACATCTACTGCAAGTGGTTCTTCCTGCGTTCTTTCTGCCGCTTGTATGGCGGGGGCTATTGTTGCTTCAGCTGGCGTTTCTTCCGGTGCTTGTTGGGTACCGATATCTTTTAACCTTGCAAGTTCCCGAAGCTTGGCTTCCATAGAAACAATGCTGTACCCCATAGGAGTTAACTGGCCATTTTCATCCATCAGCGGATCTTTGCTAAACAAGGCTTTCTGACGGCCTTCATTTAGCTCATCAATACGAGACTGGATGTTTGGCATTGCTTCGGAGGCATTTAAAATTTTTCCACCTAAGCCTTTAATGCCCAAAACTTTTGTTACGTTTCTATCAATTTTGCCTTCGTTAATTGCAGATTCAATTTGTTTACGCTCTTCTGGTTCTACACCTGCAGCGCGAAGACCGAAGTTGTCCAGCAGAAGTTGGATTCTATCAAACGTAATTTCTTGTGCTGCTTCTTGTTCGCTGATCTTTCTTTTTTCTGCCAGTCTTTTAGTAAGAACTTCTGTGTTGGCCTCCTCAACTTGATCGAGACCAGTTAAGTAATTTTGTACGGACTGCTGCAGTTTTACATCCGCTTTTTCTTTGCGCGCCTGTTCCTCTTCACGAAGTTTGTCAAGTAGTTTTTCCCGTTCTGCATAGTAAGCTGCAGCTTTTTGAACTTGAGCTTCGTATCCTGCTGCTTCCTCTTCTGGGGTAAGTCCTTTAGTTTTTGGTTTAACAACATTACCAAAGTCATCAACAATAGTTGGCTCTTCCGCAGCTTGCTTTCTAGCAAGTGCATCTTTAAGTGTGGGGGCAACACCTGCTTCTTCTGCAGATTTTTTTAACTCTGCGCTTAAATCACCAATCTGCGTACGCAGTTCTTTGGCTCGAACTTTTGCTTCATCTTTTACATCTGGATCCAGCGTTTTATCTTTTAACAAATCTTCAAGAGATCGCAACTCATCTTTTGCTTCAACTATTTTTCCGTTGAGCTCCTGCCTGTACTCGGGCGTAGTTTTAAAAGCTTCTTGTTTTTCTTTTTCTGCCTGTGCTTCAGCTGCGGCTTTTCTTTCTTCTTCCGTACGGGCTTTGGCTTCTTTTTCAGCAATCTCGCCCCGAGCTACGCCACGCTGTGCAAACCTACCAGCTGCACCAAAAGGAGCACCAACAAGAGCTGCACCATATGCAGCCTGCCCATATTCGGCAAGAGCATCGTCGGATGTTAGAGCTAATCCTGCCTGTGCCCGCTCAAGAATCTGCTGGGTTACTTCGGTTGGGATTTCTGCAAGGGCACCAACAGCCACACCACGACCAAGCGTCTGGGCAAAACCTTGCCTAGCCATGTTCTCAACGGCATCCCGTTCACCACGAATAAGCGCCTTTTCTGCCTGCGGGCCAAGAAGTTTTCCTACAATTGAGCGGCCAAGAGGGATAAGGGTTGCTGCGGTTTCAAGACCTCCCCCAACAACGGCGGTTCCTAATGCACGACCGCGAGAGATGTCCGCATTTTCTTCCGCCTGACGCTCAAGATTAGAACCATAGAGCTGTAATATAGATGGAAGAGCCGCACCACCAATACCGCCAACTATCGCACCCACTGGACCTAGTGGCGCACCTGCCATAGCACCAAGACGTGCACCCCCTAAAGATGCGGCAATATTTGGAGCCTGTTCTGCGAGTGCACCGGGTATTTGTCTGGCAACTTCACCGATTGCTGGGAACAGACCCCGCTCTTCGTATGCTTTTTTTACGGCTTCAAGGTTTGCGCCGGGAGCATACTTCTGACTTATTTCTTCTTCCCGCGCTGCTCCACGTCGGGCAGCTCCTTCTGCATCAAACAGCGATTCAATACCAGTTTGTAAAGAAGATCCCAGCCGCTCGGTTCCGCCCACTAAAGCGGCACCAATACCAGTTTTGGGTGGTTTTTCAGAAGCGATAAATTTTTTTACCGCCGAATCCATTACTTCTTGCGAAGTGCCGTCAGGAAATTCTAAACGCCTACCGTCCGCTAGTTTTGCGTAAACAGCCATTGTTTACCCTTATTTAATTCGATTGCCTTTAGCGTCGTAACTAGCTGCGACGGGTGGTTCGTTAGCGGCTTTTTGATTTTGAAGCAGCGCAAGGCTCTTAGCATACAGGGTACTACGTAAATTTTCCAACTGCTCTGGAGTCATCCCATTTCTTTGCGTATCTGGTAGTTTTGATATGAATGTATCTGCCTGCGCAAGTGCTTTTGCTCTGAGTTCTTGATCGAGCGTAGCTTCACGGTACATCTTTGTTTCCGCAGTTGCCGAGCGTTGAGTTTCAGCGTTTAATCTAGCTACGTATTCTTGTGTGTTGTTGCTAGCAAGGTGTGTCATCAGACTAAGTTTACGTTCACCTTGTTGTTTTTCAATATCATCAAGACGTTTTTGTGCGGTCTGTACACGCGCGCTAGCACTACCGCCAATACCAGCAGCAACTTGGTTTTCCGCAGTCTGAAGGGCAAGTATTTCTTTGTTGCGGTCACGTTCAAGTTTTTTGATTTCTTTAATATCTTCTTGAAAGCCTTTAAGCGCAGGGGATGCACCTTTACCAATGTTAACAAACGCATATGGTGATTCGCCACCAAGAATACCCAAACCTGCTTCAAGCAAACGCATGTTAACTGCATCTTGGCGCATGCTCTTGTCGCCTTCGGCTTCTTTTCGAATTGCAGCAATCTGATTTTTGTAAAGATTAGGATCAAAACCTGCTTCTGTGAGATACGCTTTTTCTTGTTGAACCGCTTCCTTAGCAGTTGGAACTACAACGGTTTGTTTGGGGAACAGTTTACTAGCAATTTTCTCTGCTTCTGCGGCGGTGCTTTCAAATGAAGGGGGCGGGGGCAGTGCCGCGATTCCGCTAGTGGCTCCGGTATCTTTCGCTGGTGGCGGGGGTGGGGCAGCAGGTGCAGTTTCCGTAGGGGTGGGGGCAGGGGTAGCAGGGGCGGCAACTTCTTTTTTCTCTATTACAGGTTTGCCCCGATCTCCGGCATACCCAAGAGCTTTAGCTTTAGTAAACACATCTGCTGTCGGCATTCTATCTATTTCTTCTTTGGGCACATTGTTCATTGCCAAAACTGCTTTTGCTTGGTCAAAAGCTTTTAACTTGTTAAGGTCTTCATCAGAAGTACTCAATGCCTCCATTGCAGCGCCTACAAACGGCAGCTTACGCAAACTTTGCCGAAAAAGACTTCCTGCAGTAGCTGGAATAGCTGGAGTAGTAGGAGCGTTCGGAAACGCAGAACTAAATGTGGGTCCCGGACCGGGTTTAGTAGTTGATTGAAGTGCTGGGCCGACATAATCGGGAGAAGCGGGGCCCATCCCCGAAAGCGGAAGTTGACGTCCCTGAACAAAAGAACCATCTGGTCCGGCGAACGCAACAACACCACCACCCGCTAGGCCAACGTCTACATCAGCAGGGAGTGCGGCAACACCAGCAGCCATTAGGTCTCTTTCTACTACTGACGGTTGTTGTGCTTCTGGTTGCGCCTGCGCACCTTGTTTAATTTTTTCTTCTCTAGTCTTCTCTCGCAGCACCATCTGCGCAATCGACATATCCACAACATCGCTCTGACCCTGAAGAACCTTGGCAAGTTCAGAAATAGGAAGACGCTTAGCAAACGCAAACTGCTGTTCAGGAGAACGAATCACGATTTACCCCCCAGCATGTTGTATAGGCTCAGGCCGGACAGACCCATACCAGCAAGTTGACTAGCAAAGCTTGGGGGCGGTGTTGTTGTCTGCACTGTTTGGTCGGTTAGCGGGATACCGCGAATAAATCCACTCAGTTTGTTGAGCTGCTCTTCGGGGAACTGGATGCCTTTAAGCACATCTGCATACCGAGCATCGAGCTGTTGCTGCTGAATACCACGAGTCAGATCCCCGTAGGCACCAAGAGTTTTAAGCCGGTCAATATCAGCAGCTTGTTGTACAGTTCCAAGTTGCCCCAGTTGTTGTCCAACATTTCCAAGTGCAGTCGCAGCCTGCGCCCTTTGTTGTGCGGCTTGAAGAGCGGCTGTTTGGTTTGCTTTTTGTGCTTCAAGACTCTGCCCCGCACCAAACTGTTGAACATTAAGCAACGCCTGAAGGTTTTGTTGGCCGACTTGCAGATCCGCCGCTCTCTGTGCATCAAATGCTTTTTGTGCTGCATCATAGGCGGACTGAGAACCCGTAGCTTGAATTTGCGCTAGCTGTGTACCGAGGTTGCGCTCACGTTCCGTTCCGGCAAGTAGTTGTCTAGCACCGCCGTATGTACCCTGTCTAGATGCACCGAGGTTCTGGAGGAGCTGCTGTTTTTGTGCGTCGCGGATAGCTTCTTGTTTTTGAACATCTACTACATTCTGCATATAGGGCGACATATACTGCGAAACAGCGCTTCCTATAAATTGATTTGCCGGACCCATTTGGTACATTTGCAGCGGGTCAGCATTAACACTCTGTGCTTGTTGATTTAGCAAGGATGCAAGTCCACCCCCTGCTGTCTGTGCAAGATTAGTTCCTGTTGCAAACTGAGATGGGGTTTGCAGCGCTTTAATTTGCGCACCAACTTGCTGCTGCTCGGGAGACAACCCAGCAACCCGTCCCTCTCCGTATACTCCAGCGGCCTTGAGCGGATTAGCGTAAATGTTTGCAAAGTCTGCGGGGGTGCCTTTACCGTAAAGACTGAATGCCTGTGGGATAAGACCGGGGGAGCCCGCCGCGCCTGTTTTGTAATACTCTTCAAACGCGGTGGGTAGTGTACTGGTTACTACTTGTGAGGTGGTTGCCATCTTTTATCCTTTAAGCGGGCATATACCGCTGAGGGCTAACGGCAGGGGCTTGGGCGACTCTACCTGTCCTTGCTTTGCGAACTTTGTCCATCATGTTGTAAAGGCGCTTAGCTCCAGCGTTACTTGATCCGTTACCCAGATGGGACACAACATCGGCGGGCACCACAAACTCACCATCTGCAAGTCGAGCTTCCTGTTTGCCATCAATTCTAGCAGGAATACTGTCGCTCATTCCGTCTCCACCGCCAGACAAAAACCGAGGGGGCATACCGCCGCCAGCCAAAGAAGCAAGCCCGCCATACGCCATGCTCTGATCGTCCTGATCGTAGTCAACATCGCCACCATCGGCGTATCCGTATTTGCTCACATCTTCAGCCGTCAGACGTTTAAAGTTAGCGGGGTAGTCACGAAGAACGCTCTGAGCAAAATCAATTTCTGCTTGTGTTTTATTTTTGCTATCTTGCAAAATAGCTTCGGCTTGGGCTTTCTGTTTTTCCAACTCATCGAGCGCTCTTGTACCTGCATATCCGCCAAATGCAATTCCAGCCGTCTGTACTGGGCTAAGGCCCATCGCCCCTTTAAAAGCTGAGTAAGCATCGGGCGTACCGGTAACGAGGTTCTTGATTCCAGTGCCAACATCCGTTGCGTTTTGTGCGGTCTGCGAGGCAAAGTTGGATAGGCTATCTGCAATACTGGGAGTTGGTGCCGGGGCAGTAGAAAAAATAGACGGCGAGCCAGCAGGGACTGCTGTCTGCGGACCTGCATTCATAGCAGCCGCATAATCGCTAAGACCGACCCCAGCATCAAATGCCCCAGTGGGTGTAGGCGGTGCCCCCACCTGTCCAGCTGCCTGAGCGCCCTGCATTAGGGAGCCAAGACCATAACTAAGTGCACCGGACATCAGGCCCCGATTAAAGTCAAACCCTTTACCTTTGCCGCCATAGCCACTCAAAATGCCAGTCAGCAGAGCTGCTGCTGCGGGGTTACCTGCAAGTCCCGGGATGGGGAGGAACGGAAGAATTGGCGCAAGTGGTGAGAGTACTTTAGCGATGGGTTGTATAACTTGCCCAGCAACATGCGCAACGTCACTGACTATGGGTATGCCCGACTTACTCATATATTCTGCTCCCAGTATGTTGGGCGGAACCCGTGTTTTCTAGCCACTCGATCCCATCCACGCCTGTTTGTTCCGAAAATTATTCTATTACAGCCCAGCTTTTTAGCGAAGTCCTTGACGTGCTGGATACCTTCGCCAAGGTCGTAGCCCCTTTCGAGGTGCGCTATCCATATAAAAAACGCCCCATCCGCCTGCGGGTACCCCATAAAAAATCCAGCCTGCGTTTGGTCAGCGGTCAGTACGACTGCGTAAGCATTTTGTTTTAACAGCGCATCGAGAACACCTAGCGGTGTCCAACCGACGTTTGGATCCGTCTGTATAACGGCATGTAGGCCGGGCAAGAAAATCGGCCAGAGCGAAGCCACTTCATTTTGCTTAACAATATACGGGGTCATGAGGGTGTTTGTCAAGCTCAATAACTTGGATACCACTTACCAGCTACCGAATCGTACGTCATTATTAATGCCTTGCTTACAACCGCCGTGGTTCCTAGGGCTATATTTCCGGCTGTATTTGTAGACCACAACCCAGTAGGTATGAGTGTAATTTGACCTCCGGTATTTGCTATCGGTACTGGAGGGGTAATTGTTTGTATTGTAGTTGTACCAGAAACAAAAGAAATTGTGTAAGTTGGGGCTATAGTTGCTGCGCTTGCTATGGTTGGCGCCGGTGTTTCGGTTGCCCCGTTTAGTAGGCTATTAGTTAAATTTAAGTAATTGTCAAGCAGGTTAAAATACAAACGCAGGGCGTTCATAAAGTCGGTCTGTTGCCGAGGGTCGTATTCTATGGGCGGCACGGGTAGCGCCGGGGCAACAAACGTTTTCCTTATTGTCATCTTTTACCATCAGCCCGAGCGTCAAGGCGGGGTGCACCCAGCTGCCAGTTCACACCAAGATCCTCAGAGGCTACCTTAATTGCCATCTGCCTTGCACGGGCGCGAATAAATACTTGGTCGGTGTAGTTGTCGATTGTTGTTTCAACAACGGGTTTGGAATCAAAAGGATCTACGCCGTAGCCCGAACCGGGGAAGTTTCTAGGCTTAATAGAAAAAACCACTTCTGGGCTGTTAGCAGTTGAACCCGCAAAACTTATATCTGGGATAAGCCTTCTGGTCAACATAAAGTGTTCGCCGTCCTCAATATCAAAATCAGAAGACTGAATATAGGCAGCCATCGGTAAATTATTTGCATCCAGACCACGCTCGTGGTCGTACAACAAGTTATCGTAGCCTACCGCCTGTGGGTATTCTCTGAGCGCATTATCGAGCCATGCCGTTCTGGCAAGGTTTCCGTAGTACCAAATCTTTTCTAGGTGGTTGTAGATGACGTACTTGTCTATCGAGTTTGAATTAATGCTTGGGTAGAACCACCATATTTCATTCCACCCTTCGTTTGTTCCAGCAATAATCTGGTCAACCTGTTCATAGTTAATATCATTAAACACATGATTACGCAGGGTGCATGGCAGCGTATCGACTCGTCCTGAATAAGCGTAAAACTTATCGTGCCCCATCCAGTAGGTGACGTTGTTTGCCGTAGACATGGCCCGTGGGCTAATTAAAGATATGTTATCTGCTAGCTCCTGCAACGCAAAAACATCGGTTGTTCCTGTAAACTGCAAAGAGTTTAGGCCCGACTCTGTCCACACAAGAATTTCTTGTCGAGTGTTAACCGCACGAAGAATCCTTGAACCCCGGTTCAATCGAATAAACCCAGCGCTATTTGTTGGGGATGGTGTCCAGTAGTTTGGTTGATCTTGGTTTGCCCAACGAATAAGCAGGGGGTCAAACTCGCCCGCAGCTCCACCATAGGGCTGGCATCCAAACGCAAGCAGGTGTTTGTTGTTTTGCGCGGTGAGAATCTGCATAGCCGCATCAGGCACGGCGCTGGGTGCCACCCCATCAATCGTTAGTCCAGAAAGAAGAACCGCTCGGGTAGAAAGAGATGTGGCTGCATCAGCAAGAACGCCTCGCTCCCAGTAGTAAATGGCCCCGTTGCGGATGTTCATGACAAGATCGTTATCGAAGTTATCAAACCACCAGTCTCTTTGCGGCGTAACAATTGGCGTAGTTGATCCAAGACCCCAGCCAGAACGCCCCCAAGTTCCAGCACCCCAACCATATCCGTACGCAGCCACCCCGGGACCGATTGGAATTTCGTACTTACCCACAACAGCCACGCCGCCATTACCAGAATCAGATGCGTTTGCTAAGACCGGGGCTCCTGTTGTGGGGTTTTTTGCCGTGATCGTATAAGAGTTGGTGTTTATTACGGTTGCAATTTTGTAGTTCTGGTTTAGTACTGCTGCGGTTATATTGCCGCCCAAAGATACAGCGCCACTAAAAGTTACATAATCTCCGGCTGAGGAACCAAATGAGGTATCGGATACTGTGATTGTTGAAGATCCGTTAGTTGCTGCAAAGGTTACATCTCCGGCAGCTGTGGTTGCCCTTAGCGGAGTGATGTCGTAGTAGTTTGTTCCGTTGTTGATGTAGACTTTTTCGTTGGTTCCTAGGGAAAGAAAGTTATCCCCAAAGGTTGTAACCCAGCCAAACATCTGCCTACAAATACCTACAAATAAGTTTGTTGTTGCGGCTAACCACCCACCAATTTTTTGTGGGTACCCAGAGCGAAAGCGAATCTTGTCGCAGGCAAACCAGCCACCTTCGTTAGAGTAGTTAGTCTGGTCTCTGTTAAGTCCCGGACGAAGGGTTAGTTTTATGAGGGGCATGTTTACACATTTCGTTCAAAATGAGGGACATCTAGGATGGTGGTAAAATTACCGCCCCAGCGGTTCTTTGGGTCTAGGCTTTGCCAAAAATCACCGAGAGGTTGGATGTCGGCCTTGGTCTGAACCTGCTTGCCGTCTTTGAAGAAGTTTAAGTCAATTGCCAGTCGGCGTAAATGGTTGCTGTTCTGGGTCTTGCTCAATCCTTTTTGGACGTAGATTGCCTGCTGCTCTGCGGTTCTGAAAAGCTCACCCCCAGAAACTTGAAAACCCATGTCCTGCGCCTTGGTGATTAGCTGGCACACGTCCTTGAGGAACTCGTTCTGCTCGTCGACCATGCTCACTTGGTTACCCCCTTAATCTTCTCGACAGTCCGCAAGCCACCAAGTCCAAGCATTCCCAAAACCAACTCCATCAGGTTCTCCGAGAATAAAGGAGGGGGCACAAAACCAGCATGAAAGGCCGATGCGAACCACAGCATCAAAGGGTAAATAATAAAGTTGTAGGCAAGTCCACATACGCATATCCACCCAACGGCTGG
>Ga0209829_10000339_pt1 | contig 43960 bp, 36 predicted proteins | sample C_140205_EF_Meta_FD_187311 | JGI IMG/M metagenome (GOLD analysis project Ga0209829, IMG submission 187311) | Freshwater microbial communities from Lake Croche, Canada to study carbon cycling - C_140205_EF_MetaG (SPAdes) (version 2) | ecosystem: Environmental > Aquatic > Freshwater > Lake...
GGGCCGCGGCGCTTGGGGAGTGCCGGCGCAGCCGGCGAGAAGACTGGCCGCGACGAACAACGGGAGGGTGGGCAGGCGGGTTTTCATCAAAATGTTCACCGGGCCCCGCGGCCGAAGAGGGCGGCGGGGAGCGTGGCGAGGAGGATTTTGCAGTCGAGCCAGAGCGACCACTCGTCGATGTAGGCAAGGTCGAGCCGGACCCAGTCGGTGAAATCGGAAATTTCGCTGCGGCCGCTGACCTGCCAGAGGCCGGTGAGGCCGGGTTTCACGCTGAGCCGGCGCCGGTGGGTGTCGGAATCGAACTGCTTCACCTCGTCCACCGGCAGCGGACGCGGGCCCACGAGGCTCATTTCGCCGCGGAGCACGTTCCAGAGCTGCGGGAGCTCATCGAGGCTGTGCCGGCGGAGGATGCGGCCGAGCGGGGTGACGCGTGGGTCGTTGGCGACCTTGAACACCGGTCCACGCATCTCGTTCTGCGCGACGAGTTCCGCCTGTTGGTCCTCGGCGCCCGTCCGCATCGAGCGGAATTTCAGCATCCGGAACGAGCGGCCGTTGAGCCCGGCGCGGACCTGGCGGTAGATTGCCGGTCCGGGGGAGGTGAGCTTGATGGCCAGAGCGATCAACCCCAGCAGCGGCGAGAGGACCACGAGAAGGATCGCGGCCGCCAGGTAGTCGAAGACCTGCTTGAGGAAGAGGTGGCTGAGCGCGGCCGACTGTGCGCGGTAGTAAAAAACCGCCTCGCCGCCAAACTGGTCCACGGTCACGCGGGGCGACAGGAGGGCGGAGAGACCGGGCCGCACCAATACTTCCACGCCCTCGCGGGCGCAGGCCAGCAGGATGCCGGTCGCGTGGTCACGCTCGACGCCGGCGAGGTTGAGGATGACGACATTGACAGACTGTTCGTGCAGCTGGCGGACAAATTCATCGATCGGGCGGAGTGCGGGGTTGAATTCACCCGAGTCGTTCAAGGTCGCGCGCTCGGCGCGGGTCAGGGCCTCGCGCAGCCGCCGGTTCTCGTCCGGCAGGCCGACCCAAAGTGCGCGGCGCTGGATCTGGCCCTGGGCGAAATGGCGCGACTGCAGCCAGGCGGTGAGCTCGTGCCGCACGTACACGAGCGTGCCGCCGATGAGGCCGACGAAGATGATGACCGAACGCGCGAGCTGTTCGCGCCGGATGAAGAGGAACAGGATCAGCCCGACGACGGTGAAGATGCAGCTGCGCAGGACGATGAAGAGCGAGCGCAGCCGTTGGGTGGGGCGCGGCGGCTCATAAAATCCCTGGCCGGCCAGAACCACGGGCCCGAGCCCGGCGACGGCCGGCAGCAGCCAGATATAGCCGTCGAGGGTTTCAAGCGCGGGCCAGTGAAACCAGCGGGTAAACGCTTCGCGCAGAAAATAGGCGGCCAGCAGCGCGATCGCGAACAGGCAGCCGTCGGCGAGCTGGAAGATCCGCGTGCGCGTCTGCGAGAGGTGCGAGAGCATGACGGGCGCGGGCGCCGGGTGAGAGTGAGGGGTGAGAGGCGATAGGTCCGGCCAGAAGTGGATCCGGAACGTTACCTAGAAACTCTTGACGTAGGTCGCGCCGGAGGCGTCCGCAAAGGTCAGGCTGTCCGCCTCGATTTTCACCAGGCGCAGCCGGAGCTTGCGGTCCACGAGGTCGTTCAGCCGGTAGACCTTGTCGTTCATCAGGACCTTGCTGCCGGTTTCCGAGGTGCGGATGCCGGTGACGCGAATCTTGTCGACGTAATTGGCGATCCGGTCGGCCAGGGAGCCCTCGGCGGCGGGGTCATCGGCCGGAGCAGAAATGGGGGTAGGGACGGGAACCGGGGCGGGGGGCGGAGTGGTGACCGCGGCGGTGGCAGGGGCGGATTGCTGCACGGCCGGCGTTGGCGTCACGGGTTTTTCCACCACCGGAACGGGTGCCTTGATGATGACCGGCGCAATGATCTCAGGGCTCGCGGTGGCAGCGAGCGGAGCGGACGTGGGCGCAGCGGGGGCGGACACGGGTGCGGCGACGACGGGGGCCGCGGCGGCCACCTTCGGGCCTGATGGCCGGTTGACGAAATAGACGGTGGCCACGACCGAGAGCACAACGACGACGGCCGCGCCGGCGATCAGCAGCGCGAGTGTGCCGGTGGGCATGCCCGAGGGACCGCGACTGCCGCCGGAACCGCCGCCGGGCATGGGCGGGGCGTCCAGGCCGCTGCCGGTGCGCTGATGCTGGGCTTTCTTGAGGGCTTCGTTGATGAGGCTCATTGCGCGGCGGGTCAGGAGTGGGTGAGGCTGCGCATGTCCTTGATCGCGCGGCGGACGTCCCAGTAGGTCACCTCGTCGGCGCCACGGATGAATGCGGACAGGATGGATTTGTCGCAGAGATTATTGACGACACGGGGAATGCCCTTGCTGCCGCGGTGGATGGCGCGGAGCGCCCATTTCGTGAAGTGCGGCCGGCCCTGGCTGCCGGCGAGCGTGAGCCGGTGCTGGATGTAATGCTGGATGTCGGTGAACGTGAGCGGGTGCAGTTCGTAGTGGACGAGGATACGCTGGCGCAGCTGGCGGAGTTCATCGCGGGCGAGCACGTCCTTGATCTCGGGCTGGCCCATGAGGACGATCTGGAGGAGCTTTTGCTTGTCGGTCTCAAGGTTGGACAGGAGGCGGATCTGCTCGAGCACCTCGAAGGAAAGGTTCTGCGCCTCATCCACAATGAGGACGATGTCGCGGCCGGCCCCGATGCGGGCGAGGAGGACGCGGTTCATCTGGGCGACCAGGTCCACCTGGCTGCGGGCGAGCTTGGTTTCCCCGAGGTCGGTGAGAATGGCCTTGAGCATCTGCGTCTCCGTCACCCGCGGATTGAGGATCAGGGCGGTGTCGTAGTGCGCCGGGTCGAGCTCGTTGAGGAAGCAGCGGCAGAGCGTGGTTTTGCCGCAACCCACCTCGCCGACGAGGACGATGAAGCCCTTCTTTTCCTGCACGCCGTACTTGAGATGCTGGAGGGCTTCCTGGTGGGTGGGGCTGAGGTAAAGAAACCGTGGGTCGGGGGTGATGTTGAACGGCATCTCCTTCAACCCGTAATAGCTCTGATACATGCGGGCTTAGGCTAGGGGGTGAGGCCGGGGAAACGCACGCCAAAATCGCGGGTCGGGAGGGGGTTTCACACTTTTGATACGACGGCGTAGCAAACCAAGGCGCCGGATTTTCTATCCGCGAATGAACGCGAATTGACGCGAATCCGTGAGGAACCGACTCCGTTACCAAATCCGGATTCGCGTGCTTCGCGTCCAATCACGGTTAACCCGCCTCCATCCGAAAAATACATTGCGTGGGCCGGAGGTCGCGCCGTTCATTTGGAGAAACTCCATGGTGAACCTGCGGCGCGTCATAGTCGGCTTCTACTTCGTGCTCTTTCTGGGCGTGGGACTGACCGCGGGGGTGTTTTTCCTCCAGGCACGGGCAGAATTCAGCCAGTTGAAGCAGCAGGAGGTTCTCAGCCGCCGCCGGCTGGCGGAGACCGAGGTCAAGCTGCGGGAGCAGGAGATCATTATCGACCGGCTGCGCCACGACCCGGCATTCGTGGAAAAGGTGATCCGGCGCCGGCTCAACTACGCCAAGCCGGGGGAATTTATCTTTCGCTTCGAGGACTGAACCTTGGCCCGCCCCGTCTGACTGTACATCGCATGGCCTCCCCTCAGCTCATCGAGAAATTCCGCCGCGCCGGACAGGGACAGGTCTTTGCGTTTTTCGACCGGCTCACCCCCGCCGCCCAGACGCACCTGCTGGCGGAAGCCGCGGAGATTGACCTTGCGGAGGTGGCGCAACTGACGCGCACCCTGCTCGCGCCGGGGGCGGCGGTGGGCGTGAATCTCGCGGGCCTCGCGCCGGCGCCGTACGAACCGCGGCCCGAAAATGGTGGCGATGCGGCCGCGTGGGCGCAGGCGAAGGCGGCCGGCGAGGCGGCGCTGCGGGCGGGCCGCGTGGCGGTGTTCACCGTCGCGGGCGGGCAGGGCACCCGGCTGGGTTATGACGGGCCGAAGGGCACGTTCCCGGTCACGCCGGTGAAACGGAAGCCGCTCTTCCAGGTGTTTGCCGAAAAGATCCAGGCCGCGGGCGGGCGCTACGGCCGGCCGCTGCACTGGTTCATCATGACGAGCCACCAGAACCACGCGGCGACGGAGGCGTTTTTTGCAGAGCACAAATTCTTCGGCCTCGATCCGGCGCGGGTGCATTTTTTCCGGCAGGGCCGGATGGCGGCGGTGGATTTTGCCGGCAAGATCCTCCTCGAGACCCCGGGCACGCTCGCGCTCTCCCCGGACGGACACGGCGGGTCGCTGCGCGCGCTGGAGCGCAGCGGGGCGCTCGACCTGATGGCGCGCGAGGGCATCGACACGCTGAGCTACTTCCAAGTGGACAACCCTCTCGTGCGCTGCGTCGACCCAGGGTTCATCGGGTGGCACCTCCGGCGCGGCTCCCAGATGTCGAGCAAGATGGTCCCCAAGGCCTACCCCGAGGAAAAACTCGGGCATTTCTGCGTGCAGGGTGGACGGCTGGTCGTCGTGGAGTACTCCGATCTGCCGATGGCGCTGCAGCGCGAGACCGACACCAGCGGCCGGCTGCGCTACCTGGCGGGCAGCATCGCGATTCACGTGCTCGACCGGGAATTCATCCGGCATGTTGCACGGGGCGAGGGGATGGCGCTGCCGTTTCACCGCGCGGACAAGAAAATTCCGACCGTCGACGCCGCGGGCCAGGCAGTGAAGCCAGCGGCGGCGAATGGCGTGAAATTCGAGCTGTTTGTCTTCGACGCGCTGCCGTTTGCGAAAAATCCGTTGGTGATCGAAACCCGGCGGTCGGATGACTTTTCCCCGGTGAAGAACGCCGAGGGCGTGGATTCGCCCCAGACCTGCCGGGACGACCAGGTCCGGCAGTTTGTCCGCTGGCTGCAGGCGGGTGGCGTGACGGTGGAGACCGATGCGACCGGCCTGCCCCGGGGGACGCTCGAGGTCTCGCCGCTGTTTGGCTACGATGAAGATTCTTTTGCCGAGGCGTGGAAAAAACACTCGCCCCGGCCGGCGGTCTCGGACGGTCTTTATCTCGCCTGACCCGATGACGACGCGCGAAAAAATCCAAGCCGCCGGCGTGGCGAAACAACTGCTGCCGGGCGCCGTGGAGAACCTGGGTGCCTTTCTCGGGGCGAATCTGCCGGCCTGGGCCGGGGCGAGCATCGACGAGCTGGTGGCGAAGGCGGCGTGGCCGGAGCTGAACGACCGGTTTTACCGCTACCTCGAGTTTGGCACCGGCGGCATGCGCGGGCGGACCATCGGGGTGGTCCCGGCCGCCGCGGAGACGGGCCGGCTCAGTCCGATCGGCACGCCGGAACACGCGGCGATTGGCAGCAACATGCTGAATGACTTCACGCTCATCCGCGCGGTGGTCGGGCTTTATCGCTACACCAAGAAATATCTCGGCACGCGGCCGGAGGCCGCCCGGCCCAAGCTCGTGATCGCCCACGACGTGCGGCATTTCTCGCGTTCGTTCTGCGAGCTGGCCGCCTCGACCTGGATCCGGCTCGGCGGCGAGGCATTCATTTTCGACGGACCGCGGCCGACCCCGCAGCTCAGCTTCAGTGTGCGCTGGCTCAAGGCGCACGCCGGCATCGTGATCACGGCGAGCCACAATCCGCCACACGACAACGGGTTTAAGGCGTACTTCGAGGATGGCGCGCAGGTGATCCCGCCGCATGACACCGGCATCGTGGCCGAGGTGAATGCCGTGGCACTCGGCGAACTCGGAACGTTTCTCGCCCCGGACATCACCACGGTCATCACGCTCGGGCGCGCGGCGGACGACGCCTACCTGGCCGTGGCGGCGACGGCGGCGCTGGATCCCGGGGTGCTGCGGACGACGAAGCTAAAGGTCGTCTACACGAACATCCATGGCACCGGCGCGGTGCACTCGCTGCCGCTGCTGCTGCACGCGGGTTGCGAAGTGGAGGCGGTGCCGGGGCAACTGGCTTTCGACGCGCGGTTCCCGACGGTGAAGTCGCCCAACCCGGAGAATCCCGAGGCCCTGGCGATGGCGATCAAGCTCGCCGAGCAGAAAGGCAGCGACGTGGTGCTCGCGACGGATCCCGACGCCGACCGCATGGGCTGCGCCGTGCGCAACCGCGCGGGGAAGATGGAACTGATCACGGGCAACCAGATCGGTTCGCTGCTCGTCGAGTACCGGTTGATGAAATACAAGGAGCTCGGCTGGATCCCGGCGGCGGGGACGCCCAACGCCTGCATCATCAACACGGTTGTGACCACGCAGTTGCAGGCGGCCATCGGGCGCGGGCACGGCGTGAAGGTCATCGAGACGCTCACCGGCTTCAAGTGGATCGCGGCCAAGCTGGCCCGGTATGAGCAAAAACTCTGCGCCGCGATGCCGGCGGGGTTGGACTACGAGGCCATGTCGTTCGCCGAGCGGGCGAAGCTGCTCCAGCAGCACAGCACGTTCTACGTGTTCGGAACCGAGGAAAGCTACGGCTACCTGCCCAACGACTACCTGCGGGACAAGGACGGTAATTCCGCCTGCCTGATGTTCGCGGAGTTGTGCGCCTGGGTGAAAAGCCGGGGCCTGACCGTGCCGGAGTATCTCGACGAAATTTTCCTGCGTTACGGCTTCTACCTCGAGGGCGTGATCAACCTCTATTACGAGGGCGCGAGCGGCTCGGCGAAGATCAAGCGCATCATCGAGACCTACCGCGCGAACCCGCCGCAGGCGTTTGGCGACGTGCCGGTGGCGAAGTTCCAGGATTACGGCCGCGAGCAGATCGTGGACGCGGACGGCGAGGCCATTCCCTCGCAGGACCTCTATTTCGTGACGCTGGCCAACGGCTACAAATTCGCCGCGCGCGGCAGCGGCACGGAGCCGAAGATGAAGTTTTACCTCTTCGCCAACGAGAAAGTCGCCAGCGCCGCGGAGTTGCCGGCGGTCAAGGCGAAGACCCGGGCGACCCTCGACGGGCTGATCAAGCTAATCGAGGCGGATGCACGCGCGCGGGCGGAGAGCTAACGCGATCGGTTTTCCCGATCAGAACACTTCCTGCATGACACCCAAACGCCTCACGATTGCTGCCATTGGCTGCGGCAGCCGCACCTTCATCTACTTCGAATTGGCGGCCAAGCAGCCGGAGCTCTACGAGATTGTGGCGGCGGCGGATCACAGCCCGGCGCGCCTGGCCAAGGCCCGGGCGCTGTCTCAGAACCCGGCTTTCCGCGAATTCCATGACGACGTGGCCATCCTCGCCGAGCCGAAGCTGGCCGACCTGATGATCATCGCGACGCAGGATGCGTTTCACTTCGGGCATGCGTCGGCGGCGCTGCGGAAGGGCTACGACCTGCTGCTGGAGAAACCGATCTCAACGAACCTGCGCGACGTGCTCGCGCTGGAGAAACTCGCGCGTGACCTCGGCCGGCGGGTGACGGTCTGCCATGTGCTGCGTTACACGCCGTTTTACCGGAGGGTGAAGTCGATCATCGCGAGTGGTGCGCTGGGCGAGATCGTGTCGGTCGAGGCGACCGAGGGCGTGGAGCCCTGGCACCAGGGGCACTCGTTTGTCCGCGGACACTGGAGCGTCGTCGAAAAGGCCACGCCGATGATCATCGCGAAGTCCTGCCACGACATGGACATCCTGTCGTGGCTGGTGGACTCACCTTGCACGGCGCTGGGAAGTTTTGGCGGCATCCAGCATTTCCGCCCGGAGAAGGCGCCGGCCGGGGCGCCAAAGCGGTGCACCGACGGCTGCCCGGTGGGAGACACCTGCCTGTACAACGCCCACCGCTACCTCGGCGACCGGAAGAACTGGCTCGAGATCATCTTTGACCGGGCGAAGACCGCGACCGATGCCGAGATCACCGACTGGCTGCGGACGAGTCCGTGGGGCCGCTGTGTCTATCACTGCGACAACACCGCGGTGGACCACCAGACGGTGAACCTGAACTTTGCGAGCGGGGCGACCGGCACGTTCACGATGACGGCCTTCAGCGAGGGCCGGGACCTGGCGATCTTTGGCACGAAGGGCCGGCTGTTCGCGGGCGAGCGCGTGAAAAAGACCGCGGGCTGCGACCTGGTGGTGGAGGTGTTTGTGACTGGGAAGCTGGAGCGCGTCACGATCGACCACGAGAAGGACGGCTGGCACGGCGGCGGCGATGCGGGGCTGATCCGGACGCTGCATGCCGAGATGAACAAGCCGCGCGCGGAGGACATGGAGTCGTCGCTGCAGAAATCCGTGGAGAGCCACGTGATGGGGTTCGCCGCCGAGGAATCGCGCCGCACGGGGCGGACGATGGACCTGCCGGAGTTCCGCCGGGCGCACGGGGGGTAGGTCGGGCTATACGCCCGGCAGGCAGTCCCTGATGTCGGGCGTAAAGCCCGACCTATAGCAGCAGCAGCGCCGGGTTCTCGAGGTGGTCGCGGAGGGCGTTGAGGAATTTCGCGCCGACGGCGCCGTCCACCACGCGGTGGTCGCAGGAGAGGGTGAGGGCGAGGCGCTCGCCGATCACGATCGCGCCGTCCTTCACCACGGGAACCTTCACCGACGTGCCGACGGCGAGGATGGCGGAGTTGGGTGGGTTGATGATGGCCGAGAAACGCGTGATGCCCATCATGCCGAGGTTGGACACGCAGAATGTGCCACCGGTGAACTCCGCGGGCGCGAGTTTCTTGTCCTTGGCCCGCTTGCCGAGGTCCTTGGCCTCGGCGCTGATCTGGAAAAGGGTCTTCGTGTCGGTGTCCTTGATCACCGGCGTGATCAGGCCGTCCTCGATGGCGACCGCGAACGACACGTGAGCGGCGCTGTGGTACTTGATGGCGGTGGCGTCCCACGAGCTATTGACCGCGGGGACGGCACGCAAGGCGGCGGCGCAGGCCTTGAGGACGAAGTCGTTCACCGACAGGCGCACTCCGTCCTTGGTCAGGCCGGCGTTGAGGTTGTTACGCAGCGCGCTGAGCGGCGCGGAGTCGACCTCGATCTCGAGGTAGAAATGGGGAATGGTGGTCTTCGACTCGACCAGCCGGCGCGCGATGATTGCGCGCATGTTGGAGAGCGGGGCGACGGAGTCGGCCTGCACGGGGGATTTATCCAGGACCGAGCGCCACGGCCAGGCATTGGCCTTGGGCGCCGCGGCTTTGGTGGCGGCCGCGGCCGGAGCGGGTGCCGGCGGGTTTTTCGCGGCGGTGAGGATGTCCTCACGGACGATGCGGCCCTGGGGACCGCTGCCTTTGACGCGGGAGTAGTCGAGGCCCTTCTCCTCGGCGAGTTTGCGGGCCAGGGGGGAGATGCGGACGCGGCCGGCGGCCGCGGGGGCGAGGGGTGAGGGGCGAGGGGCGAGGGGCGCAGGCGCGGCGGCCGGGGTGGGAGCGGGAGCTGAAACGGCGACGGGGGCAGGTGCCGCGGCCGGTGCCAAGGGCTTCGCCACGGGCGCGGCGATGGGGGCAGACTTGACGGCAGGGGCTTCGATTTTCTCTCCGGGTTTGCCGATGGCGGCGAGCGGGGCACCGATTTCAACCTGACCGCCGGCGGGAACGAACTGCTTGAGCAGGGTGCCGTCGAAGAACGACTCGAGTTCCATCGTGGCCTTGTCGGTCTCGACCTCGGCGAGCATGTCACCGGATTTGACGACGTCGCCTTCGTTTTTCAGCCATTTGACCAGCGTACCCACCGTCATGGTGTCGCTGAGTTTGGGCATATCGATGATTTGGGCCATGGTGGTGAAAGCCGGAAGGCGGAGGTTGAGACGGGGCGTTAGGCGAGGGCCTCGAGCGCGGCCTTGATGACGCGCTGGGGGTTGGGGAGCTGCTCGAATTCGACGGGCGGGCTGTAGATGGCGGGGGCGTCGACCGTGGTCAGCCGGTGGATGGGACCGTCAAGTTCGTCGAAGGCCTCCTTCTGGATCATGAACGCCAGTTGGGAGCCGACGCTGCTGAACGGCTTCTGCTCCTCGACGATGAGGACGCGGTGCGTCTTTGCCACCGAGGCGAGGACGGTGTCGATATCCAGCGGGCGGATGGAGCGCAAATCCACGACCTCGACGGAAATATTATGCTCCTTCTGCAGCTGCTCGGCGGCGGCAAGGGAGTGCAGTACGCAGCGGCCGTAGGTGACGATGGTGAGATCGGTGCCCACGCGCTTCACGTCGGCTAGGCCGAGCGGGATCAGGTATTCGTCGGTGGGAACCTCACCCTTGTCGCCGTAGAGGATGGTGTTCTCGAGGAAGAAAACCGGGTCGTTATCGCGGATGGCGGACTTGAGCAGGCCCTTGGCGTCGTAGGGCGTGGAGGGGACGACGACTTTAACGCCGGGATGGTTGGCGAGGACGTTCTCCGGGGTGTGAGAGTGGGTGGCGCCGACATTGGTGCCGCCGTTGGCGGGACCGCGGATGACGATCGGGCAGTTGATCAGGCCGCCGGACATGTAGCGGACGTTGGCGGCGTTGTTGAGGATCTGGTCAAAGGCGACGGAGTAGAAACTCCAGAACATCAGTTCCATGACGGGGCGGATGCCGAGCATCGAGGCCCCGACCCCCATGCCGATGAAGCCGGCCTCGGAGATCGGCGTGTCCACGATGCGCTTGGGGCCGAATTTTTCGAGCAGGCCTTCGGTGACCTTGTAGGCGCCGTGGAACTGGGCGACCTCTTCGCCCAGGACGACGACGTTCTTGTCCCGCTCCAGCTCCTCGGCAAGGGCGTGGCGGATGGCTTCGCGGTAGGTGATCAGAGGCATGAACGGAAAATTGGTTATGGGTTAGCGGTGAGCGGTGACGGGTGCCGGTCCTATGACCTAAAACCCATGACCCATGACCTCAGTCAAAAAAGAGGCGGCCCTGGGATTTGCGTTCGGTGGGATGGTCGGCCTCCCAGTAAACATCCTTCTGGATGTCGTCGGGGGTCGGGAACGGACTGGCCTCGGCGAATTCCGCGGCGGCCTCGGACTCGGCGCGGGCGGACTGATCGATCGACTCGATGAGCGCGTCGGACAGGACACCCTCGGCGACGAGCGCCTGTTGGAAGACCTGGATCGGATCCTTGGTTTTGCGGTATTCCTCGATCTCGGCCTTCGGGCGGTAGGTGTTGTCCGGGTCGGCGACGGAGTGGCCGCGGTAACGGTAGGTGCGGATCTCGACGACGGCGGGTTTGGACTCCTCGCGGGCGAGTTGCAGGAACTTGTCCATCGTGGCGCGGACGTCGTAGACGTCGTGTCCGTCGCAGCTGGCCCAGGCCATGTCGTAGCCCGCGGCGCGTTTGCCGAGGTCGCCGGCGGAGGAACGCTCCTGGCTGGTGCCCATGGAGTAGCCGTTGTTCTCGATGACGAAGATGACGGGCAGCTGCCAGAGGGACGCGAGATTGTAGGCCTCATGCACGGCGCCCTGGTTCACGGCGCCGTCGCCCATGAACGCCATGGCGGCGCCTTTCAGACCCTTGTACTTCAAGGCGTAGGCGAGACCGGTGCCGAGGGGGATCTGGCCGCCGACGATGCCGTGGCCGCCCCAGAAATTGCGGTCGGGGGCGAAGAAATGCATCGAGCCGCCCTTGCCCTTGGAACAGCCGGTGGCCTTGCCGTAGAGCTCAGCCATCTGCTCGTTCAGGCCCATGCCGACGGCGATGGCATGGCCATGGTCGCGGTAGGCGGTGATCACGTGGTCGTTCTTGCCCATCAGGGAGCAGCAGCCGACGGCGACAGCCTCCTGACCGATGTAGAGATGGAGGAAGCCGCCGATCTTCTTGGCCTGGTAGGCGCGAAGGGAGCGCTCCTCAAAGCGGCGGATGCGCATCATCGTGGTGAACAACGCGATCTTGTCGGCCTTGGTCAGCTGCTGGTTGATGGGCGCGCTGAGGGCGGGACTGGCGCAGGGGGCGCTGTCCGCGGCTTGGGCGACGGCCGTGGCACTGGGTTTCTTGTTCACAGGTGAGGGCATCAGATGGGTTAAACGAAAAGTCTTTGTCGGCTGCCCTAGAAATCAAGTGTTTAGTCCGGCTTCAACGGGATGATTTCCTCGATGGCAACCTGCACGGGTTTGCCCGGCGCACAATCGGCCCGCAGGGCCACGAATTTGTCCCGATATTGGTCATAAATGGGCCACAGCGCCTGGCGGTCGGTCTCGGGGATGGCCAGGCAGCGAACGGCGTCGCGCGAAAAGAAGCCGAACTTGCCCTCGACCATGTCGGGGGGGAGGGCGGAGATGGGTTTTTTGCAGCGAAACAGGAACATCAGCCAGTGGGATTCGCCCTCGTAGGCCTGCTCGGCAATCATGGCGAAGAGGTGCAGATCGGCGGTGGTGATGGCGAGGCCGGTTTCCTCGCGGGTCTCGCGCACGGCGCATTCGAACGGGGATTCGCCGACGGACGTCTCGAGTTTGCCGCCGATGGGACTCCAAACGCCGAGATTGGGCGGTTTGGCGCGGAGCAGGAGCAGGTGTTCGCCCGCGTCGTTCTCGATGAAAACGAGGACGGCGAGCTTGTGGGAAAGGGTGGATGGCATGCGGGGTCCGGGCCCGGGGCACGGAGCAGGGCGAGCGTGTCGCGCGGCGGGGGTGGGACAACGCTATTTCCGGACCTGCCGCGGCCAGCCCACCGGGCCGGGTGAGGCGAGGTGCGACTTACAGAAATGTAACGTGGCCGGGTTGGTCCGTTTGGGACGGACCGGGAGAGTCGCTGGGCCCGCCCACTTCACCCTTCCCCGAGAGACCCCCGTGATTTTTTCCTCCCGCCAGTTTGTCGTGGATGCCGGTGCCGGCCATGTCGCCGGCGCGGTTTTCAGCTCTGGACCAGCGGGTAAACTGGTGCTCGAGGAGTTTGCACTGGAAACGCGGAGTTCTGATCCGTCGCTGGAGCCGGGTTGGATGGAAAGCACGGCCCGGGCACTGGCGGCAGTGGCGGGGCGAAGAAAATGGCGCGGACCGGCGGCGCTGGCGGTGCCGGGTCATCTGACTCTGACCAAGTTCGTGAAGACCCCCGCGGTTCCACCCGCGAAGCGTCGCCAGGTCATCCAGTTCGAGGCGGCACAGGCGATTCCGTATCCGCTCGAGGCGGTGGCGTGGGACCATCTCATCGTCCCGGGCGATGACCGGGAGCTCGAGCTCATGTTCACGGCGGTAAAACGCGACGTGATGGAAAATCTCTGCGCGACGGCGGCGACCGTCGGGTTCCCGGTCAAGCGGGCGGCGGCCTCATGCCTCGCGCTCTATCGGGCGTTTGGCTGCAACTATCCGGATGTCACCGGGCCGGTGCTGGTGGTGGATATCGGCGCGCGTTCGACCAATCTGGTGCTGGCGGGGCCGGGCGGCCGTTTTTTTGCGCGCACGTTTTCCCTGGCGGGTAACGCGCTGACCGCGGCCGTGGCGGAGGAACTGAAGCTCGATTTTGCCCGGGCGGAGGAGTTGAAGCTCCACGTTTTATCGGAGCCGCCCGATCTGGCGGAGAATACGGCCGAGCGGTCCGCGGTGCAGCGGGCGATGGGCGATTTCATCGGCCGGCTACAGCTGGAGATCATGCGGACCGTCGGCAATTTCAGCCTGCGCACGGGGGCGGAGAAACCGGTGGTCATGTATCTCACGGGCGGGGGTGCGCTGATTCCGGGGCTGGGCGCGGCACTCGCGAAGAAATTCACCGTGCCGGTGGAACGCTACGACCCGTTCCGCAACGTCGAGCTCTCATCCAGCGCCCGCGCGGCCGGGGCGGCATCGGCTGCGCATGTGCTGGCCAACCTCGTCGGACTCGCGGTGTCCACCGAGATGCAAACGGGCACGGAAGACGGACTGCTGCCGCCGGTGGTCCGGGCTGCCCGCGCATTCCGGCGGCGACAGCCATGGTTGCTCGGCGCCGCCACCCTGCTGGCCCTCGCGCTGCTGCCGCCACTCGGGCATTTTCACCGGCTGGCCATGGCGGAAGAAGGCCGGGCGCGGGAACTGAGGGCGCAGCTGGAACCGATGCGGGCGACGGCGGATCGCAACGCGGCCAACCTGCGGCGAATCGACGCGCTGCGGAAGGAAGCCAGCGCGCTCCGGGCGGTGCTGGATGCGCGAACGAATTGGATCCGGTTCCTCGCCGATCTGCAGGACCGGCTCGGGAAAATCGAGGATGTGTGGTTGGACCAGCTTTCCGTCGTGCCGCCGGCGCCGACCGCCCGGCCGGGCGGCGCGCCTGATCCGGCCGAGGCGACCGGGGTCTGGCGACTCAGGTTGAGCGGCCGGCTGCTCGCGGTGGGAAACCCGGCGGTGAAGGTCAGCGCCGACTCCTATGCCCGGGTGAAACCGTTGCTGGCCGGTTTCGCGGGTTCACCGTTTATCGCGGCCGTGGAGCACGAGCGTTTCGACCATGCCCAGCCGGGTTTGCTGCGCTTCGATGTTACGCTGGCCGTCAACCCTCAGCATCCGCTCTGACGCGGCGTCGCATGAACTGGATGCGCACAAACCGGGTTTTTGCCCTCGTGATCCTGGGGCTGGGACTGCTCGTGATCAGTGAGTCGGGCCTGCTCGGCGAACGCTGGGTGGCGGCGCGCGAAGCCCGCCGACAGCGCGAAAAGGTGAGCCGTGAACTGCGGGCACTCGCGGCGCTTCAGCCGACGCCCACCGCGGAAAATGCCCGGTTAATCGAGGCTGACCGGGTGCGCACAACCCGGACGCTGGCGGAGCTCAAGACGGTTTTGGTGCCGGCGGGGTCGGGCCCGGCGCGCGAACTGCCGGTGCCGGCCCACCGGGCAGAGGCGTTTTTCGAACTCGCAGAATTCGTCGAGGCGATGCGCGCGCGGGCGCGGCAAGCCGGGGTGATGCTGCGGACGGACGAGCGATTTGGATTTGCCGGTTACGCCCACGAGGCGCCGGAATCGGGGCAGATTGCCGCGGTCTTGCGCGAGCGCTTGAGGATGCAGACCTTGTTGGAGGCCCTGCTGGAAGCGCAGCCGCACGAGATCATTTCCTGTCAGCGCGAGTTGCCGGTGGAAAGGGTGGGCGAGGCCCGGAGGTTCATTCCGGAGCGAACGTTGGCGGCACGAGCGCCCGGAGTGACCGGGGAGGATTATTTCACGATAGATCCACGGATTTCGCGGCGGGCACCCGGCCTCGTCGAAACCGCGGCGTTTCGCCTGTCATTCACGGGGCGGACTGAGACCCTGCGGACGCTGCTCAACCGGCTGGGGGAATTAGAACCGCCGGTTTTGGTGCGGGCGGTGGAAGTCACCGTGCCAGATCGACCGCGGGAGAGCCGCCATCCGGTGGGAGTGGGCACCGTGCCGCTGGTGTCGTCGCCCTGGTCACGGTTCACCGTGACGGTTGAGTTCATTAACCTCCCGGCCCAGCCGGCAGAAACATTTTAGTCATGCGCCGACCCAATCTGGAGCAGGTTTTACTGGGCACCGCACTCGCTGCGGCCGTGGGGTCCTGGGTTGGTTACGGCTGGCCCGGGCTGCAGCCTGGGCGGCCCCACCGGGCTTTCACGGGTGGGGCGAAAGTGACCTCGAGTTATCAGCCTGACGTGAGCGCGGTGCGGGCGGCCGGACCCTGGCACTGGCTGTCACCCGGGGCGCAATCCCGGGGCCCCGAGTGGACCTACGACGTGTTTACGCCGCCAGAAATTTCCTATGATGAGGAGACCCGGCGCTTCGCGGTCACCCCGCCACCGAATCCCACCGGAGCGACGGCCCAGTCTCCAGATTCAGGGTTCGAAATGGTCGCCGTTCAGCGCGAACCCTGCAGACTTCAGTTGCTCGGTTTTGTTGGGGATGAACGGAGCTATCGTGGCGCGTTTGAAAACCTGCAGACCAACGAGGTCTTTCTGGCCGGTGCGGGGCGGGCGGTGCCCGAACTGGGAATGGTGATCGTGGATTTTTCCGTGGTGCTTCGTCCGGTGAAAGTGGGGGAAGGCTCGATCGCCCGCCAGCGGGTCGCCACGGCGGTGGTGCGGGATGAGCGCACCGGGGTAAAAACCACGCTGACGGATGGGGCCCGCGGTTACACGGGCGAACTCCGGGCGATCCTGGCCGAAACGGAAGATGAGGACGAAACCCTCTTCGCGCTGCACCGGGGCGAGGAATTCCGGAGTTTGGACCAGACTTACATCGTGGACCGCCTGCAACTGGATCCGCCGCTGGCGGAGCTTACGCAGGTTTCACCCGACACGAAGCAACCGATCCGCGTGCGCCTGACCCCGAGGCTGTCACCGGAGTCACCGTCCGCCAACCCCGCCAACTGAATCACGGTCATGACACACCATTCGACACCGATGAGTTGCCTCACTTCGCTGGCGATTGCGCTCTGGCTAGCGGCGGTGCCGGCGGCCAAGGCCGCGGATCCGGTTGCTCTGTCCGGATCGGATGCCGTGGCGCAACTCATCCGCCAAGGCCGCAGCCAGTATCTTGCCGGGGATCCGGAGGTCGCGGAGCAGACGTTCCGCGAAGTGATCGCCCGTGATCCGGCCAGCCGCGAAGCCAAAGAATTCCTCTCCCGGATTGATCAGGACCAAGCGCGGGAGCGGGCATCGGACCGTGAGCAAACCCGGGCCCGGCTGATGGCGGATGTGGCACGAAGCTGGCAACGCCCGGTGCCTACCTCGTCCCGCGCCAACGATCCTGCGAGGCCGGCGGTGGTTTCCCCATTGGCGGGTAAACTCAACGACATCGTGCTGCCCGAGGTGAGTTTTACCCGCGTGCCCATCACTCAGGTGGTGGTGGCGCTCAGCGCCGCGTCGGAGGAATTTGACCGGACGGGACTGATGCCTAGGGGCGTAAACATTGTCCTGCTCGATCCGGAGAACCGTGCGCCGACGGTCACACTCACGCTCCGCCATGCCCCGCTCCGACGCGTGCTGGATTTTGCGACGGAGGCCATCGGCTACCAATATGAAGTGCAGGCTGATGCGGTGGTGGTGCGTCCCGGCGGGGAAACGTCGTCCCTGGAAACCGCCTTTTTTCCGGTTACTCGTGCGACCGTGCTGCGAATGGCCGGAATCAGTGATCACCCGGCGGGAGCCGTCGGTGCGACTGGAAAACACCCGGTGACCAGAGCGGTGCCGGCCGAGGATGAATCCGCGTCCGGCCCCGTGGCCCGCAGCCGGGAAGCATCGGCGATGAAGTCGTTTCTCCAGCAGGCGGGGGTGGGTTTTGAGTCGGTGCCGGGGGCGAGCCTGGCCTACGACGGCACAGCGATCGTGGTGACGCAGACGGCGCGCAACCTGGAACGGATCCGCAATATCCTGACGCGGTACAACGATGTGCGACAGGTGGAGATTGAGGCCAAATTCATGGAAGTGCAGGACGGCGCGCTGGAGGAATTGGGGGTGAACTGGAGCCTGACGACCAAGGCGAGCCAGGCGAGCGCCGGGGCCCGGGCGGTTTACGCGAGTGGCAACCGCACCCTTGCAGGAGCGTTTGCCAACCGGGCATCGAGCCAGCCGGGGAGCATCATCCGGCCGGAGGGCATCATCGTGGCGCCGGACGGCGGCACCACCGTTTCACCCGGCTTGAATCTGCCCCTCCTGAACAATGCACCGCAAATTCCCGGGGTCGCTGATCTGGCGGTGTCCGCGGGCCCGCTCGCAACACTGACGGGTGTAATCGGCGAATACGATGTGTCGGCGGTCGTGCGGGCCCTGTCGCAGAAGCAGGGGACAGATCTGCTGAGCGCGCCAAAGGTCACGGTGCTTTCGGGCAATCCGGCGACGATCACGGTGGCGCAGGAGATGCGTTACCCGCAGAGCTACGGCCAGACACAGAGCCAGGTTGGCACCGGCAGTGCGAACGGCGGCGGCTCGGCGGGCGTCGCGATCACGGCGGGCACGCCGCAGGAATTCACGTCGCGCAATGTCGGGGTTGAACTCCGGGTCACGCCGACGGTTGAGGAGGACAACTACAGCATCAGCCTCGATCTCAATCCCAAGGTGACCGAATTCGACGGGTTCGTGGAATTTGGCGGACCGAGCATCGCGATCTCGGGTGGGACGACGGTCACGGTGCCCTCGGGGTTTTATCAGCCGATCTTTTCCGTGCGCGACATCGTGACGAAGGTCACGATTTGGGATGGTGCCACGCTGGTGATGGGCGGGCTGACGCGCGAGGAAGTCAAAAAGGTCCACGACAAGGTGCCCATCCTGGGCGACCTGCCGCTGCTCGGCCGGCTGTTCCGCTCGACGGGCCAGAGTGCCCAGAAGCGCAACCTGATCATCTTTGTGACCGCCAAGCTGGTGAACCCGGGCGGGGCGCCGCGGCAACGGCGTGAGCTGCCGGTGCTGGCCGCCCCTTGACCCGCGCCGCGGGGTTGGCTCTGCTCCGGCATGGCGAAATGGCTGCTCATTGACGGATTCAACCTGGCGTACCGCTGCTTTTATGCAGTTCCCGAGCTTACCCGCACGGATGGTTTTCCCACCGGCGCGTTGCATGGCTGGGTGAAATCGCTCTGGCGGCTCTCCGACCAGGAGCAGCCGGCGGCCACGCTGGTATTTTTCGACCTGGGTGGATCGGCCGAACGGCTGGCGCTGCATGCTGAATACAAGGCGCAGCGCGCGGAAATGCCCGAGGCGCTGCAGAAGCAGATTGACCCTATCAAAGCATTCACGCGCGCGATGGGTCTCGTGGGCATCGAACAGGACGGCGTCGAGTCGGATGACCTGCTGGCATCACAGGCCGTGGCGTTGGCGCGGGCCGGCCATGACGTGATCATCGTGAGTGCGGACAAGGATTTTGCGCAGGTCGTCAACGAGCAGATCAAGATCCTGCTACCGCCGCCCACTGCGAACCCAAAGCTCGGCTGGCGCGTGCTCGATGCGGCGGGCGTGAAGGAAAAGTTCGGTGTATCGCCCTCCGGTATTGCCGACTATCTCGCGCTCGTGGGTGATACCTCGGATAATATTCCCGGCATCAACGGCGTCGGGCCGAAGACCGCGTCGAAGTGGCTGGCGGAATTTGGCGATCTCGAGGGCGTTATCGCCCACGCGGGCGAATTGAAGCCGGACCGGTTCCAGGCGGCGGTTGCGGCAGAGGCGGAACGGCTGCGGCTGAATCGGAAACTCACCACGCTCAACCTCGCCCTGCCCACGGTGGCGGCCGAGCCCACGGCGGTGCGCGCGGGTGAACTCTTCCGGTTGCTGGAGGAGATGGAGATGAAGTCGGCGCTGGCCGAGGCGCGGGCCCGTTATGAACAACGCGAGCTGTTTTGAACGCAGGGCAGTCCCGGTCTGACGCACCATTAGCTTCAGCCTGCGCTTGCAAATCGACCGGGAAATCATGACAAACAGGCACACTTATCGCCATGGATAACAAACAAATGATGCAGGCCATTACCGCCAAAGTCGGAAAAGAGAAGGCGATCGAGATCGTGATGCAGGCATACAACACGGAACTGCTCACCACATGGATTGCGCGGATCCAGGCTGTGAAGCCGATCGGCGGACCGCAGCGCCGGGACCATCTGGCCGATGCCTTGGTGCGCGTGGGTGAAGTCTGCGATCTCACCTCGTAACCAGCCGTAGTGCCGGGACGGGAGAGGCGTGACCAACGGCGCCCAAGGAGCCGCTCCGGAATTTATCGTCCTTCCTGCGACACGCGCTGCGGGTCGAAGATGTAGCCAATGCCATGCACCGTGCGGAAGTCGTCGAGGGTCAGGTCGTGTGCGCTGTAGAACTCGCGCACCTTGACGATGTACTGGTCGAGGGAGCGGCTCTTCACGTCAGCGTGAATGCCCCAGACGGAGTGGATGAGGGCCTGGCGCGAGATGACAGCACCCTGGTGGGCATTGAGGTAGGAGAGGATGCCGAGTTCCTTGCGCCCGAGTTTTTGCACGGGTTTACCCGGGAATGAAATCTCCAGGCGGATGGGATTGATTTGGGCGCCGCAGAAGTCGAAGGGGTCGTCGCTCAGCTTCACGTTCTTGGTGATGTTGAGGTCGTGGTTGGACTCGGTCCGGCGGAGGACGGCGTTAATGCGCGCCACGAGCTCGGCGTAGCTGAAGGGTTTGGTGATGTAGTCATCGCCGCCCATGTTGAGGCCCTTGACCTTGTTGGCCTCGTCCACGTTGCCGGTCAGAAAAATGGCCGGGACAGAAATGTCGGCGGCCTTGAGGGCCTCGAGGAGTGAGAAGCCGGACTGGTCGGGCAACGAGATGTCGAGCAGGAGCAGGTTCGCGAAATTCTTCTGGAGGAATTTCAGCGCGTGGTCGGCCCGGTTGCAGACCTGCGTTTCCATCCCGGCCCGTTCAAGATGAATGGCGATCAACTTGGCGAGCTCGGGCTCGTCTTCAACCACCACTACGAGAGGTTTTGGTTCAGCGCGCATCGACAGAAATTACGAACTGATCAGGATCCTAGATTCGGGCCGGGACTTGTCAATAGGAGTGGTCCGGCCCCCGGGCCGCGAATTTACTTGAAGCTTCAAATGCCGAAGTGTCCTTTGGCCGGGTGTCCGACCCGAAGCCACTCTTGATGCTGGGCCTGCCGAAAGGCAGTCTCGAGGAATCCACCATCAGCCTGTTTGCCAAGGCGGGGTGGAAAATATCCACCAGTTCGCGTTCCTACAAGCCGTCGATCAACGACGCGGAGTTGGACGGTCGCTTTGTCCGCGGCCAGGAGGTCAGCCGCTATGTCGAACACGGTTTCTTCGACTGCGGGTTGTGTGGCCACGACTGGATCCTCGAAAACGAGTCCGACGTCGTCGAGGTCTGCGACCTGATCTACAGCCGCGGTTCCAACAAGAAATCGAGCTGGGTGCTGTGCGTCCCGGAAAATTCGCCCATCAAGAAACCCGAGCAGCTAGCCGGTAAACGGGTGGCGACCGAGCTGGTCGGCACCGTCCGCCGCTATTTTGAGCAGAAGGGCGTCAAGGTGGACGTGGAGTTCTCCTGGGGTGCGACGGAGGTCAAGGTGCCGGACTTGGTCGACGCCATCGTGGACCTCACCGAGACCGGGAATTCGATCCGGGCGAACAAGCTCCGCATCATCGACACGCTGCTCGAGACCAACACGAAATTCATCGCCAACAAGAAGAGCTGGGCCAACCCGGCCAAGCGGAAGAAAATCGAGACCATCGCGCTGCTGCTCCGCGGCGCCCTGGAAGCGGAGAGCAAGGTCGGCCTGAAGATGAACCTGCCGAAGGCGTCGCTGAAGGCGGTCGTCAAGGCGCTGCCCGCGCTGCGCAACCCGACCATTTCCCAGTTGAGCTCGCCCAAGTGGATCGCGCTCGAGACGATCATCGATGAAAGCGTTGTCCGCGAAATCATCCCGCAGCTCAAGGCGCTCGGCGCCGAGGGCATCGTCGAGTACCCGCTGAACAAAGTGGTGTACTGATTTTCGAATCTCGGTTTTCGAATCTCGATTAAACCGCCGGCCGCAAGCGCGGCTTTGCCTTTTCCTGATCGCGACCTATATTCGAAGCTCGAAAATCCAAAATCGAAAATGTCCACGGTCACGCTAGGTCTCCTGCAGCACGCCTGCACTGCCGACCCGGCTGCGAATCTCGCCCAGACCCTCGCACTGGCGGCGCAGGCGGCGAAACGCGGGGCGAAGATCATCTGCACGCAGGAGCTCTTCCACTCGCAGTACTTCTGCCAGAGCGAGGATCACGCGAATTTCAAGCTGGCCGAGTCCATTCCGGGTCCGAGCACCAAGGCCTTCCAGCAGTTCGCGAAGAAGCACAAGGTGGTGGTGGTCGCGTCGCTGTTTGAGAAGCGCTCCGCCGGCCTGTATCACAATACGGCGGTGATCATCGACGCGGACGGCCGGCTGCTGGGTATCTACCGTAAGATGCACATCCCGGATGACCCCGGCTACTACGAGAAATTCTATTTCACGCCGGGCGATACGGGCTTCCGTGCGTGGCAGACCAAGTACGGCAAGATCGGCGTGCTGATCTGCTGGGACCAGTGGTATCCCGAAGGCGCCCGGCTGACGGCGCTACAAGGCGCGCAGATCCTGTTTTATCCGACGGCCATCGGCTGGCATCCCAAGGAAAAGAAAGCCTACGGTGCCGACCAGCACGGTGCGTGGCAGATCAGTCATCAGGGCCACGCGGTGGCCAACGGCTGCTACGTCGCCGCCATCAACCGCATCGGCACGGAGAAGCCCGTCGGCGGTGATGGGCTCGAATTTTGGGGCCAGAGCTTTGTCGCGGGCACCAGCGGGCAGATCATTGCGAAAGCCAGCGTGGACCGGGAGGAGATCCTGCTCGTGCCGGTGGACTTGGACAAGGTGGACACCACCCGCACGCACTGGCCGTTTCTGCGGGACCGGCGCATTGATGCGTACGGTGACATCATGAAGCGGTTTGTGGACTGAGTATGGCCCGGCCGACAATGAAGACGCCCGCCGCCCTCGGTTTCCGGATGCCGGCGGAGTGGGAGCCACAGGCCGCCGTCTGGCTGTCGTGGCCGCACAACCGGAAAACCTGGCCGGGGCACTTCCGGCCGATCCCGGAAAAATTCGCCGAGATCGTCGCGGCCATCAGCCGCTTCGAGGAGGTCAGGATCAATGTCGCCAGGGAACTCCAGCCGCGCGCGTGGTCGCTGATCACCCGGGCGAAGGCGGATCTGGCGAAGGTAGAGTTCTATCATCACCCGACCAACGACGCGTGGTGCCGCGACCACGGGCCCATCTTTGTGAAACACGCGCGCACGGGCGAAGTCGCGCTGACGGACTGGAAATATAACGCGTGGGGCGGGAAGTATCCGCCGTTTGACCGGGACAACACCATCCCGCCGAAGATGGCGAAGGCGCTGAAGCTGCGGCGGTTTGTCATTTCGCGCGTGCTGGAAGGCGGCTCCATCGAGGTGAACGGCGCGGGCTCGCTGCTCACGACCGAGGCCTGCCTGCTGAACCAGAACCGGAACCCCACCCTCACCCGCGCGGAGCTCGAGCAGATGCTGCGCGACAATCTGGGCGTGCAACAAATCATCTGGCTCGGTGACGGCATCGTCGGCGACGACACGGACGGGCACATTGACGACCTGAGCCGCTTCTATGCCGCGAACGGCATTGTGACGGCGGTGGAGGAAAATCCGCGCGACGCGAACTACGCGGCGCTGAAAATCAACCGGGAGCGGCTGCGCGGCTTGCGGACGCCGGCGGGAAGGGAGTTCCGGATTGTTGAACTGCCGATGCCGGCACCGTGCTTTTGCGAAGGACAGAGGCTGCCGGCGAGCTACGCCAATTTTCTGGTCATCAACGGGGCGGTGCTGATGCCCGCTTTCCGCCAGCCGCGACGCGACGCGGAGGCCGCGGAGGTGCTCGCGGGCTGCTTTCCGGGCCGGGAGATCATCCCGATTGATTGCCGGGAACTTGTGTGGGGGCTCGGAACTCTGCACTGTATCTCGCAGCAGCAACCCGCCTGAACCATGAAACGCCACCTCGCCTCCCATTTCGCCTCCCTCCTGCTGCTGGCCGCCCTGGGGCTGACCGGTTGTGACTCCATGCCCGGCGAGGTCCATGGGCGACTCGGTCCGGCACCGGAAACGACCCGCACTTTCCAAGCCGACCCGCGCACGGTGTATGATGCCGCCCGGGCTGCGCTGGCGCGGATGGAATTCCGGGTGACCGGCGGCGGCCCGGCCCAAGGTCGCATCGAAGCGGTCAGCGGGTTGTCCAAAAAGGACTCATTGCAGGGTACCCGCCAGATTTCCATATCCATCCGCATCATATCGTTAAGTGATGGCGGTAGCGAGGTGAGCGTTGAACTCAAGGAAGTCATCGAGGAAAATTCCGCCGACCGGCCGGGTTTTGCGACCGAGACGAAGCTCCGCGACACTCCTTACTCCGAGGTCTTCTTTGGCGGGGTGGCGCAGGCGCTGGCGCCGCCCAAGAAGGGCTAAATTTCAGCTTGCGGCAGGGTGCGGGGCAGGGGAGCCTGACCGTTCGCGGCAAAGTTATTGGTCAAGCTGGCGTCGCCGCGATGCTCCCGCCGGCTTTTCACCTCAGTTCAACAGTCAACCCACGGCCCCGCTTTATGGCGGGGTCATCACCGGTGGGCTGGCGCTTCTGGAGCAGGGCGTCTGACCGCCGGTTTTCCGCACATGAGTTCAGTAATGTCAGATCTCCTCGCCCAGTCGTCCTTTGATAAACTCAAGGAAGGCGCGATCGTCCCGGGCACCATCACCGAAATCCGCCAGAACGAAGTTGTCGTCGATATCGGCGGCAAATCCGAAGGCCTCGTCCCCGCCAACGAATTTCTCGACATCGGCGAGCTGCAAATCGGCTCCACGATCGAGGTGCTCGTCCAGAAGCTCGAAGACAAGAACGGCGCCCCCGTCCTGTCCTACGATCTCGCCGAGCAGAAGAAAAACTGGGACAACATCCTCACCAAGTTCCCCGAGGGTTCCGTGGCCGCCGGCCGCGTGAAGGCCAAGGTCAAGGGCGGCCTGATCATCAGCATCGGCGTCGATGCGTTCATGCCCGCGTCGCACATCGACGTGCAGCCCCCCAAGAACCTCGACCAGTACGTGGGCCAGACCTACGACTTCAAGGTCCTCAAGATCAACCTCGAGCGGAAGAACATCGTCCTTTCCCGTCGCGAGCTCATCGAGGAGCAGCGCACCAGCAAGCGCCGCAACCTGCTCGAGAGCATCCAGCCCGGCCAGGTCCGCAAGGGTGTGGTCAAGAACATCACCGACTTCGGCGCGTTCATCGACCTCGACGGCATGGACGGCCTTCTCCACATCACCGACATGAGCTGGGGCCGCATCTCGCACCCCTCCGAAATGCTCAAGCAGGGTGAAGAGGTTCAGGTCATGATCATCGAGGTGAACCGCGAGAAAGAGCGCGTGTCCCTCGGCCTCAAGCAGACCACCAAGAACCCGTGGGACGAGATCGACCGGAAGTTCCCGGTCGGCGCCAAGGTTCACGGCAAGGTCGTCAACCTCGTACCCTACGGCGCGTTCGTCGAAATCGAACCCGGCGTCGAGGGCCTCGTGCACATCACCGAGATGTCCTGGACGAAGCGCATCACCAAGCCCTCCGAGCTGCTCAAGGTCGGCCAGGAGCTCGATGCGGTGGTCCTCGGCATCCAGAAGGATGAGCAGAAGATCTCGCTCGGCCTCCGCCAGCTCGAGCCCAACCCGTGGGACATGGTCCGCCACAACTACCCGATCGGGGCGCGCGTGCGCGGCAAGGTCCGCAACATGACCACCTACGGCGCCTTCATCGAACTCGAAGAGGGCATCGACGGCATGGTGCACGTTTCCGACATGTCGTGGACCCGCAAGGTCAACCACCCCTCCGAAGTCCTCAAGAAGGGCGACGAAGTGGACGCGATCGTGCTCGACGTGGATTCCTCCCAGCAGCGCATCAGCCTCGGCATGAAGCAGCTCGCGACGGATCCGTGGTCGGACATCGACTCGTTCTTCCGCATCGGCGACGTCGTCAAGGGCACCGTCACCAAGCTCACCTCGTTCGGCGCCTTCGTGGAGCTGAAGGATGGCATCGACGGTCTCGTGCACATCTCGCAGATCAGCGAGGAGCGCATCGAGAAGGTGAAGGATGTCCTGAAGCCCGGCCAGGAGGTCAGCGCCCGCGTGATCAAGATCGATCGCGACGAACGCCGCCTTGGGCTGAGCATCAAGGCCGCCAACTACAGCGCCGAGCAGCTCGCCGCCGAGACGACGGCCTACGAGGCGCTCAACCGCCAGAGTGGCACCGACATGATGAACCTCGGCGACATCCTCGACGAGGCGTCGAAGAAGGAATAACCGCCCCGCGGATTCATTCGCAAAACTTCAAGCCGCCCCGAGCAATCGGGGCGGCTTTTTTGTGCCCCAATGGCGCGCGATGGGCCCAAGGCGTTGATCCGAAATGGAGTTGCGGCGCTTCGTCACGGATGGAGGCGAGACGCGGCGAGGGTGCCGCATCCGCCAATGCAAGTAATTCAGGGGCAACGCGCTGCACCGCGCCACCGCCGGGCGCAAAAAAGGCCGGCATGGCTGCCGGCCCTTGGTCATCTTGCGGTGACGCCCGCTCAGTTCCGCCCGGTTTTGGGAGCCGGTTTGCGGGACTTGGCTTCGATGAAGTCGCGGATGACGGCGTTACGCTGGCGCACGCGCTCGTCCTCCTCAATTTCCTCGGTGGTGCGGACGGCCTCGTGCTTCGTCATCGCGCGGCGCATCTTGGACAGCGCGAGGTACTCGAGCTGGCGGATGCGTTCGCGGGTGACGTGGAATTTCTTGCCGACTTCCTCGAGCGTGAGCTCGTCCTTCCCGTCCAGGCCGAAGCGGAGCTTGATGATCTCGGCCTCACGCTCGTCCAGCGACTCGACCATGGCGTGCAGGTCGGAGTTCTGGTCCTTGTCGCGCAGGCCGTCGTAGGGGCTGATGGCGTTGTCGTCGCCGACAATCTCGCCGAACGTGGCGGAGTCTCCATCCTCGCCGACGGGCGCGTCGAGCGAGGCCGGGCGCACGCTGACGGACTTGAGGTGGGCGACCTTGCTGGTCGGGATCTGGAGTTCGATGGCCAACTCCTCATCGGTGGGCTCGCGGCCGAGTTCCTCGGTGAGCTTCATGGCGGTCCGGCGCATCTTGGAAATCTTGTCCACCAGGTGGACCGGCAGGCGGATGGTCTTGGACTGGTTAGCGAGGGCGCGCTTGATGGACTGCTTGATCCACCAGGCGGCGTAGGTCGAGAGCTTGCCGCCCTTGCGCGGGTCGAAGCGTTCGACGGCCTTGATCAGGCCGATGTTGCCCTCGCTGATGAGGTCGAGCAGCGGCAGGCCGAAGTCCTTGTAATCCATCGCAATTTTCACGACGAGGCGAAGGTTGGCCGAGATCATGTGATCGCGGGCGGCCTTGTCGCCGCGGCGGATGCGGCGCGCGAGGGTTATTTCCTCGGCGATGGTGAGAAGGGGGGTCTTGCCGATCTCCTGAAGGTAAAGCTGCAGGTTACTGCGCTCGCCATGTGGGATGGGAGCCTCGGGTGCGGAGCGGTCGGCCTTTTCCAGAAAGGACGGGGGAGCGTCTTGCAACTCGACGCGGAGGGCGGCGGGAGACTCCTCAGTCTCGGCCGCGGTGTCGTGAAACTTGGATTTAGCGGGCATAATTTAAAATCCTCGGGTTAGTGTAGAGGCCTGAAGCCGTTGGTTTGTTCCCAACTGATAGCTAGGTCTGTTCCAAACCTGAAACGGGCCAGCCCTCTGGGCAGATGCCTTAAAAGCACGCTCATTAGGCGCGATTTTGGCACACTTCAGTTCTGCTACGTGTCACCGTGGCGCACTGCTGGCGCCTCGGGCCGCTCAAAACTGCTCGGCCATGGCCACGGCTTTGAAAAGCGCCGAGGCCTTATTGATAGTTTCCTGATACTCGTCCGCGGGCACGGAATCCGCCACCCAGCCGCCACCGGCCTGTATGTAAACCCGGTCGTTTTTCAGGAGAGCCGTCCGGAGCATGATGCAGGTGTCCATGTTCCCGTCATAGCCGAAATAGCCCAGGGCCCCGGCATAGAAGCCGCGCTGGAGCTGTTCAATTTGCGCGATGATCTGCATCGCCCGGATTTTGGGCGCACCGCTCACGGTGCCCGCCGGGAACGTCGCGCGCATCAGGTCGTAGGCGTTTTTATCCGGTGAGATGCGCCCTTCCACCTGTGAAACGATATGCATCACGTGTGAGTAGCGTTCCACCGTCATGAAGTCGGGCACGACCACGCTGCCGAACTGGCAGACGCGGCCGATGTCGTTGCGCGCGAGGTCCACGAGCATCAGATGCTCCGCCTTCTCCTTGGCATCGGCCAGAAGCTCCTTTTCGAGTGCGGCGTCCTCGGCGGCGTTCGCTCCGCGTTTGCGGGTGCCGGCGATCGGCCGGATCTCAACCAGACCATCCGTGAGCCGCACATGGACCTCGGGGGAGGCGCCCACGATGGAGAAATCACCCGCCTCGAGGATGAACATGTAGGGGGACGGGTTGACCGTGCGCAGCGCGCGGTAGAGGTCGAGCGGGGTCTTGGTGAACGGCTGGGTGAAACGCTGGGCTCCGACGACTTGGATGATATCGCCCGCCCGGATGTACTCCTTGGAGTCTTCGACGCACTTTTCAAAGCGCTCCCGGGTGAAATTGCCGGGCGGAACTTCGACCCGGGCCGGCTCGATGAGGGGAGCGGGCGCGAGGTGGCTGGTTTGCTTGAGCAGGGCAAAGAGCGCCTGCACCTCGGTGATGGCGGCGTCATAGGCCCCTCCGGCGTCGCCCCGGATGTGGGCGTTGACGCAGAGGCGGAGGGTTTGCTTCGCGCGGTCGAAAATCAGCAGCGAATCTGACAACATGAAATAGAGCAGGGGGACCTTGAGCTCGTCGGACTTCGCCGCGGGCACGGTGGGCTCGATGCGGGTGACGTATTCGTAACCCACGAAACCGACGGCCCCGCCCGTGAAGCGCGGCAGGCCTGGCAGGGTGACGGGCTTGTAGCCGGACATCTCGGCCTCGATCAGCTGGAGCGGATCGGGCGGGGTGGGGACGTTCTCCGTGGGTTTGCCCGGTTGCCGGATCTCCGTGGTTTGCGGCCCGCAGATGAAGATTTTGCGCGGCCGGCAGCCGATAAAGCTGTAACGCGAGAGGCGTTCGCCGCCCTCGACCGACTCGAGCAGGTACGACGGGCCAGCCGCCTTCAGCTTCGCATAGGCCGAGACGGGCGTCTCGAAGTCCGCCATCAGGTCGGTGTAAACCGGTATGACATTGCCCTGCGCGGCGAGGCGGAGAAAGGCGTCACGGGTCGGGTGGATGTTCATCGGCGGGTCAGGGCTTATGCGTGGGCCTCCGCGCAGCGGCAAGGCGGAATCGGAGGGACCCGCGGCGGGCCGGGCGGCAGAGATCGAAGCCCGGATTCCACCCTGCGATCACCGAGCTCCGAGCTGCGATCTCCGAACACGGCGCAGCGCGCTTTATTCGACGGTGACGGACTTGGCCAGATTGCGGGGTTTGTCCACGTCGCAGCCGCGCTCGACCGCGATGTAATAACTCAGCAGCTGGACGGGGATGGATGCGATGATGGGTAGCACGGCCTCGTGGCAGTCAGGCAGGGTGATGACCTCGTCGGCCAGTCCCTTGGGCAGCTTCGCCCCCGCGGTGACGATGGCGATGATGGGTCCCTTGCGGGCCTTGATCTCCTGCATCGAGGAGACGAGTTTGTTAAACAGCTCGCCCGACGGCGCGAAGAAGACGGTCGGGCACTTTTTGCTGATGAGTGCGATAGGGCCATGCTTCATCTCGGCGGCGGGGTAACCCTCGGCATGGAGGTACGAGATCTCCTTCAGCTTGAGCGCGCCCTCGAGGGCGATGGGAAACAGGGACAGGCGCCCGAGAAAGAGCATGTCGTGAAACTTGGCGTAGCGTTTCGCGATGGCCTTGATGCGCGGGGCAAGCTTGAGTGCCTGGCGCACCAGGTCGGGCGCGGACTTCAGGGCGTTCACATACTGGACACCGTCGCTGAAACTCATGTCCCGCATCCGGGCGACATAGAGTGCCACCATGGCGCCGATAAGGAGCTGCGAGGTGAACGCCTTGGTCGAGGCGACGCCGATCTCCGGACCGACGTGTTGGTAGATGCCGCCGTCCGCCTCGCGCGCGATGCTGGAGCCGACGACATTGTTGATGGCCATTACCCGGTGACCCTTGCGCTTGGCCTCGCGGAGCGCGGCGAGTGTGTCGATCGTCTCGCCGGACTGGCTGATGACGAAAAACAGCGTCCGGGGATCGAGCGGGGTATTGCGGTAGCGGAACTCGGAGGCGTAATCCACCTCGACCGGAATGCGCGCAAAGCGCTCGATCAGGTGCTCGGTGACGAGGCAGGCATGCCAGGCGGTGCCGCATGCGCAGAACATGAAGCGCTCCATCGTGGCGAACTCGGCCGGGGTGATGTTGAGGCCGCCAAAGTTGGCGGTGCTGCCGTCGGCGGCGAAGCGGCCGCGCATGGCGTTCTCGAGCGCGGCGGGCTGCTCGAAAATCTCCTTCAGCATGAAATGCGGGTATTTTCCCTTGTCGGCGTCGGTGACGGACCAGGTGATGGTGTCGACCACGGGCGAGACATCGGCCTGGTCGAGCGTGGAGAGCGTGAAAGCCGATGGCGTGAGGTGGACGAGTTCGCCGTCCTTCAGGTACACGACGTTCTGGGTATGGCTCACCAGCGCCGACGCGTCGGAGGCGATGATGTATTCGTTGTCGCCCACGCCGAGGATCAGCGGGGAGGCCTTCCGCGCGGCGACAATTTCCTCCGGGAAATCCACGCAGAGCGCGGCGATGCCGTAGGTGCCCTCGACGTGGCGCAGGGTCTTGCGGACGCTCTCGAGAAAGCGGCTCTGGCCCTTCACGGCGGGTTCCTTGGCGAAGTGATAGGCGATGAGGTTGCAGAGGACCTCGGTGTCAGTCTCGGACCGGAAGGTGTAGCCCTTGCGCGCGAGGAAGGCCTTAATCTGCGCGAAGTTTTCGATCACCCCATTGTGCACCAGGGCGAACTTTCCGTCGCTGCTGAGATGCGGGTGGGCGTTGGCGTCGGTCACACCGCCATGGGTCGCCCAGCGGGTATGGCCGATGCCGGTGGTGCCCGTAAGATGATGCCGCGCAATCTTCTTCGCGAGATTGTCCACCCGGCCGGCCTTCTTTTCCACTTTCAGCTTCCGCCCGTTTTGTACGCACACGCCCGCGGAGTCATAACCGCGGTATTCCAGCCGTTTCAGGCCTTCGAGGATGATCGGGACCGCCTGTTGTTTACCGACGTAGCCGACAATGCCGCACATGGAGGGGGAAGATTTGGACTGGCGAATTAGGCGTCACGCGCAAACGTGGAGCAAGGTTTAAGGATACCACCGTTCCTGCTTTTCTCCATGCCCTCCCTGACTACCCAAAAACGAGTACTCGCCGTCATCATGGGCGGCGGCCGCGGCACCCGGCTGTCTCCGCTTACGGCAGAGCGCTGCAAGCCCGCCGTACCGCTCGCGGGCAAGTACCGGCTCGTGGATATCCCGATCAGCAACTGCCTCAACTCCGACATCAACCGGATCTTCCTGCTCACGCAGTTCCAGACCGCGTCGCTGCACCGGCATGTGCAGGGCACCTATCACTTTGACCCGTTCGGCGGCGGCTTCGTGGACATCATGTCCGCCGAGCAGACGGAGAAGGGCGCGCACTGGTACCAGGGCACGGCGGATGCGGTGCGCCGCAACCTGATTCATTTCCGCGCCTTTCCGCACGACCTCGTGCTCATCCTCTCCGGCGACCAGCTCTACCGGATGGATTACCGCAAGATCATCGAGCAGCACCTGGCGACTGGCGCGGATGTGACGATCGCCGCGATCCCCTTTCCCGTGTCGAAGATCGCCGGCCTAGGCCTGATGCAGGTGCATGATGATCTCGCGATCGAGCGCTTCGTCGAAAAACCGAAGGAGCAGGCCGTGATCGACAGCCTGACGCTGAGCCCCGCGCTCGAGTCCCGGCTCACGGAGACATCCGCGGAGAAGCGGTGCCTGGCCTCGATGGGCATCTATGTGTTCAACCGCGCGGCGCTGGCCGATGCGCTCGACAACACGATGACCGACTTCGGCAAGGAGATCATCCCCGGCCTGCTCGGTAAAAAGAAGCTCTTCGCCCACATCTTCGAGGGCTACTGGGAGGACATCGGCACGGTGCGGGCGTTCTACGAGGCCAACCTCGCGCTGGCCCAGCCGCTGCCGCCCTTTAATTTTTTTGATCCCACGGCGCCCATCTACACGCAGGACCGCTATCTCCCGGCCTCCAAGCTCAACAAGTGCACCATTGACCACGTGGTGATCGGCGACGGGTCCATCCTGACGGACTCCGTCCTGAAGCACAGCGTGCTGGGCATTCGTTCGTACGTGGGCGAAGGCTCGGTGCTGGAAGACACGGTGCTGATGGGCGCGGACTACTACGAAACGAATGAGCAGATGGCGGCCAACCTGGAGTTGGGCCGGCCGCACGTGGGCGTGGGCAAGAACTGCCGGATCAAGGGCGCCATCATCGACAAGAACGCCCGCATCGGTGAAGGCACTGTGCTCAATGCGGCGGGCAAAGCCGACGGGAGTTACGTGAATGGCGCGGTCATCATCCGCGACGGCGTGCTCGTGGTGCCCAAGGGCATGACGATTCCGCCGGGCACGATCGTCTAAGCTGCGATTGGGGCCGGTGTCGGGTGGGCTTTGGGCCGGCCCTTGCGGGCAAAGGCGGGTCGCAGACCCGCCCTACTTGGATTCCAGCGGCCGCGACGGCTGCAGGATCAGCCACAGCCCGCCGGCGATCAGGAAGAGCGAGTAGAACGTCCCGCGGCTCAGGCCGAGGATGAGCGAGGCGTCGGGCTCGCGGAACATCTCTCCGCTCGCTCGCGCCAGGGCATAGGCGAGGAGAAACTCGCCGGCCAGGCGGCCCGGCTTGGTCCGCACTGCCTCGCTGCGCCAGAACCGCCATTGCATGAACGCGAGCAGCAGCAGGCCCTCGAGGGCGGCCTCGTAGAGCTGGGAGGGGTGGCGTGGAAACATCGGCGGGGGGCTGGCGGGAAAAATCACCGCCCACGCGACGGTGGTGGGTTTGCCCCAGAGTTCGCCGTTGATGAAGTTGGCGATGCGCCCGAACAGCAGCCCGGCCGGGGCGACCGAGGTGATGAGGTCGGCCAGGTGGAGAAAGCGGATCCTGGCCGAGCGGCTGAACCAGAAAATTGCGACGGCCACGCCGAGCATGCCGCCGTGGCTGGCCATGCCGCCTTCCCACACCCGGAAGAAACTGACCGGATCATGCAGGAGTTGCTCGGGATGGTAGAGCAGGAACGATCCGATGCGTCCGCCGAGCATCACGCCGATCACAATCACGACCATGAAATCCGCGATCCGGTCCGCGGGGAGCTGCGACCGGCCGGCGCGGGCATACCGGGTCAGCAGCCAGGCGGCCGTGACAAAACCCAGCACATACGAGAGGCCGTAGTAGCGAATGCCGAAGTTTTCCGTGAACCGGATGAGAAACGGGTCCAGATGGTGAACCCAGAAGGCGAGGGACAGGGCGGGCATGATGACTCAGGGTTGCGCGGGAAACGGCGGGGTGCTCTTGCCGTCGGGCTGGCGGCTGCGCGCGGATTTCTGCTGCTTGGTCCGGGCCAGTTCGCGCATGTCCACGGCCACGTCGTCCTTCTCGAAAATCTCGCGGCCGAGGAGCTGCTCCATGACGTCCTCCATCGTGACGACGCCGGCGGTGGAACCGAATTCGTCCACGACGACCAGCAGCTGCTGATGGGTCTTGAGGAAGACCTGCAGCGCATTGGCCACGGTCACGGTTGCGGGAATGAAGTGAATTTCGTGCGCGACGGACTCAACTAGCGCGAGATCCTGGTCATTGGCCTTCGCCTTGAGCAGATCCCGGCGGCGGGCGAGGCCGGTGATGTCGTCGAGGTTCTTGCCATAGACGGGCATGCGCCCGAACGGCAGGTTGGGGAACTCGCGAAACACTTCGCCAATGGTCGCGGTCTGCTTGAGGGCCGTCACGACGGTGCGCGGGGTCATGATCTCGTCGACGCGGATGTCATCGAGGGCGAGGGCGTTGGTGATGATGCTCGACTCGCTCTTGCTGAGCGTGCCCTGCTGCGCGCCACGCTCGGCGAGGAGGATGATTTCCTCGTCCGACTCGTGGGCATCGTGCTTGGCCGGAATGAACGGCCGCACGACCAGGTTGGAGAGGTAGGTGACGGGCAGGAGTACGCGGCGGAGCCACCACAGGGGATAAACAACGTACGGCTGCAGGGTTTTGCTATAGGCGACGCCGAGGCTCTTGGGGAGGACTTCCGAGAAAACGAGGATCGTGAGCGTGAGGGCGGCGGTGAGGATGCCGAGTTCCGTATCGTCGAGCAGATGCGCGGCCATCCCGCCCACGAGCATGGAGCCGAGGGTATTGGCGATGGTGTTGAGGGTCAGGATCGCCGAGATGGTCTGGCCGACGCCCAGCTTGAGCATTTCGAGCAGCTCACCGCGGCGCGGATGATGGCGTTTCAAGGCCTGGATGTCGGCCATGGAGGTGCTCAGGATGACGGCCTCGAACAGCGAGCAGATAAATGAAAGTCCCACGGTCAGGACGATGGCGGTGACGAGCCAATGCATGACTGCAGTTTATACAGTGGGTGGGCGTTGCGAATATAAACTGCAGGCGGGCGGGGTGGGCCAAAACAGCCTTGCGGCGGCTCCGCCGGGAGCGCGTAGTCAGCCGCATGAGCGAACTTAAGCGCACCCCCCTGCGTGATTTTCACGCCGCCCATGGCGGCCGCTTGGTGGACTTCGCCGGCTGGGAGATGCCGGTGCAGTACAAGAGCATCCTCGAGGAGCACAAGGCCGTCCGCCGCAGCGCCGGCCTGTTTGATGTGAGCCACATGGGCGAGGTGGATGTCTACGGACTCGAGGCGGCCAAGTTCCTCAATCACCTCGTCACCAATGATGTCGCGAAACTTTATCCCGGGCGGGCGCTCTACTCCCCCATGTGCTACCCGAACGGCGGCGTCGTGGATGATCTGCTGATCTACAAGCGCGCGGAGGACGACTTTCTCCTTTGCATCAACGCCGGCAACATCGCCAAGGATGTGGCTTGGATCAAGGAGCAGGTGAGGGGGTTTAACTGCACAGCTGACGACCTTTCCGAGGAGTACGGCCAGCTGGCAATCCAGGGACCCAAGGCGGTGGCGCTCGTCCAATCACTCACCTCCGCGCCACTTGCGGACTTGAAATATTACCACTTTACGTCGGACGACGTGGCGGGCGTGCCGTGTCTGATCAGCCGCACGGGTTACACCGGCGAGGATGGACTGGAACTGTACTGCCCGGCGGGCAATGTCGTCGAACTGGCCGAGAAGGTGCTCGCGGCGGGCGGACCCTTCGGCCTGGAACTGGCCGGGCTCGGCGCCCGCGACAGCCTCAGGCTCGAGGCGGGTTATCCGCTGTATGGGCATGAGATTACCCAGGAGATTTCGCCGCTGACGGCCGGCTTGGGCTGGACGGTCAAGCTCGACAAGGGCGCCGACTTCATCGGCCGCGGGGCACTGGTGGCGGAGAAAGCGGCCGGCTCGAAGCAGAAAATCATCTACTTCAAGACGGGCGACCGCCGTATCGTGCGCGCCGACACGCCAGTGCTAGGCGCCGACGGCTCCGTGGTGGGCAAGGTCGTTTCCGGCACGCTATCGCCCATCCTGAACGAGGCGATCGGCTCGGCGCTGGTCGCCACCGCGGCCGCCGCGGCGCCCCTGGCCGTGGACATCCGGGGCACGAAACTGAATTTGCAACTGGTCAAACCTCCCTTCGTCGAACTAAAGAAATCCTCATGAGCAACGTTCCCCCCGGCCTCCGTTACGCAAAATCCCATGAATGGCTGAAGCTCGAGGGCGACGGCACCGCGACGATCGGCATCAGCGACTACGCGCAAAATTCGCTCGGCGACATCACCTACGTCCAGATGCCCAAGGTCGGCGCGGTCCTGAAGGCCGGCGAGACGTTTGGCGTCGTCGAGTCGGTGAAGGCCGCGAGCGACGTTTACGCCCCGGTTGCCGGCACCGTGCTGGCCACCAACCCCGCGCTTGAGAGCGCGCCGGAAACGGTGAACCAGTCGCCCTATGACGCGGGTTGGATGATGAAGCTGAAGCTGTCGAATCCGGCCGACGCCGCCACGTTGCTCGATGCCGGTGCCTACACCAAGTCCACGACCTGACGGGCGGGAGCGGCGCAGTCTGTTTCGCCCGAAAACAACGGGCGGAAACATTGTCCGGCCCGTGCGAGGGGCGCTCCTTGCTCTTCTGGCGTTCGCGATGGCCGGTTGTGGGGTAATGCAGGGAAACGCGGCGCTGCAGTTAGGAAGTCCCGAACGGGCGGCTAAATTATACCTCAGTGAGGCCAAGCAGGGGAACGCAGAAGCCGCCGTGCGCCTTGGCACCCTGATTGCCAACCGGGAGGTCAGTGCCGCCAACTACGGTTCCGCCATTGATTGGTTTAAAAAGGCCTGCGCGTCGGGCAGCCCGAAGGGATGCCACAACCTTGGCGTGGCTTACGAGTACGGGACGCATTGCCTGCCGAAGGATTACGTCGAGGCCCGGGCGTACTATCTCAAGGCCGCCACCGCGGGATATATGCCGTCGCAGTACAATCTTGCCGGGCTGTATGCCAACAACCACGTTTCCCCCGCGAACGACCTGGAAGGGCTGAAGTGGGTGTTGTTGGCGCAGATGTCAGCCGGGCGGCATCAGACCCAGTCGTTGTCGCATTGGGTGACGCAGGATCTCGCCGGCTACCGCAGCCGCCTGGAAATGCGGCTGTCCGACGCACAATTGCGCGAGGCCCGCATCCTGGCGGAAGGATGGAAGGCTGCCGGATCCAAGGCCAAGCCGACGAAATTCCAACCGCCGGCTTTTACCGGCGGCGGGGATTAATCGGCCTTGCCGGAGCGCTCGTGCTTGCGGCGTTCGCCGGAGTTGAGGACGCGCTTGCGGAGACGCAGGTTCTTCGGCGTGACCTCCACGAATTCATCGGCCGCGATGTACTCGATGGAGCGCTCGAGCGAGAGCTTCGTCGCGGGCGTGAGGCCCACGCCGACACCTTCGCCCTGGGAGCGGAAGTTGGTGAGTTTCTTTTCGCGGACGGCGTTGATCGAGATGTCCTCGTTGCGGGGATTCTCGCCGACGATCATGCCCTCGTACACCTGCTCGCCGGGGCTGACGAACAGTTTGCCGCGCTCCTGGCACATGACCAGGGCGTAGGCGGTCGTCTCACCGGCCTCGGTGGCGATGAGCGTGCCGGTGATGCGGGTGAGCACCTCGCCGGCGTAGGGGGCGTATTCCTTGAAGAGATGGCTGAGCACGCCGCGGCCGCTGGTGGCGTTGACGACGTCGATTTCCATGCCGATGAGGCCGCGCGTCGTGATGGTCGCCTCGATCATCGTCGAATGGGAGAGCTTCTCCATGTTCGTGAGCAGGCCCTTGCGGTTGGCGAGGTTGGACATGATGGCGCCGACGCACTCATCCGGCACCTCGACCCAGACGGTCTCAAACGGTTCGTGACGCGCCCCGTCCACGGTCTTCTCGATCACGGTCGGGCGGGAAACGAGGAGCTCGAAGCCCTCGCGGCGCATCGTCTCAACGAGCACCGCGATCTGCATCGCGCCGCGGGCCTTGACGTTGAACACGCCGGCCTTGTCGGAGTCCTCGATGTAGATCGAGACATTGGTCTTGAGCTCGCGCATCAGGCGCTCGCGCAGCTGGCGGGAGGTGACGAGCTTGCCTTCCTTGCCGACGAGCGGGCCGTCGTTGACGCAGAACTGCATCTCGAGTGTCGGCGGGTCGATCTGGGTGAAAGGCAGGGCGTGACCGGCCTCATCGGCCGTGAGGGTGTCGCCGATGTCGACGTCTTCGAAGCCGGCGATGCCGACGATGTTGCCGGCGATGCCCGTCTCCGCTTCGGTGGTGCCGAGGCCGGTGAACTCAAAAATCTTGCTGATCTTGGCACGCACGCGCTTGCCGTCGGAGTGGCGGATGACGAAGACCGGGTCGCCGACCTTGGCGGTGCCGCCGAGGATCTTGCCGACTGCGATACGGCCGACGTAGTCGCTCCAGTCGATGTTGGAGACGAGCATGTGGAACGGCTCGTTCGGCTTGGCGAACGGCGGCGGGACGTGGTCGAGCACCGTCTGGAAGAGGGAGGACATGTCCTTCTTTTCCTCGCCGAGGTGGTACATCATGTAGCCGTCGCGGCCGGAGCCGTAAACGACGGGAGCGTCGAACTGCTCCTCGGTGGCGTTGAGCTCCATGAGGAGTTCGAGCACCTTGTCGTACATCTTGGCGGGCTCGGCGTTTTCGCGGTCGATCTTGTTGATGACGATCACGACCTTGAGGCCGTGGGCGAGCGCCTTGCGGAGCACGAAACGGGTCTGGGCCTGGGGACCGTCATAGGCATCCACCACGAGGAGGACGCCGTCCACCATGCGGAGCGCGCGCTCGACCTCGCCGCCGAAGTCGGCGTGGCCGGGGGTGTCCACGATGTTGATGATCTTGTCCTTCCAGTGGACGGACGTGTTCTTGGCCTTGATGGTGATGCCCTTCTCCTTCTCGAGGTCCATGGAGTCCATGGCGCGTTCCTCGACCTGCTGGTTGGCGCGGAAGACGCCGCCTTCCTTGAGGAGCTTGTCCACGAGCGTGGTTTTGCCGTGGTCAACGTGGGCGATAATGGCGATATTACGGATGTTCTGGTTCATGGCGCGGACGCGTTCTGGTCTATGGAAAAAAGAAGAACGTGCTGACCGGCTGGGTCGAATGCAAGGCGGAAGGCGGGGTTACAATCAGTTCTTGCGTGGGGCCCCCGGGCGGGCTGTCTGGCGGGATGCCAGTAGAAACGGTTCAGCCGGCCCCGGGGCTGGGGCGAAAGGTTACGGCGGAGACACTTATGGTGGCGCCCAGCGTGCTCGGTCAGCCGTTGGCGGAGCCTTGGCGGCGGCTGGCGGCGATTCTGGCGGATCTGATCGTGGTGGGCCTGCTTTCTTTCCTCGCGCGGCCGTGGCTGGCGTTGGGCACGGGTGTGCTCCTGATCGTGCTTTGCGGCAAATCGGACACGGCTCCGTTGGTGCTGCGGACGTTTCGCTGGATTACCCGCGCGCTGGGTGGGGTGATCGTGGTGCTGGCGGTGCTCGCGCTGGGGCAAAGCTCGCTGGTCCGCTCGGCCAAGGTGGATCTCGAGGCCCTGACCGGGGCAGGGCAGAGCGCCGCGATGAAGGAGGAGGTGTTCGTGCCGGCAGACGCGTCGGCGGCACAGTTGCGGGCGGCAAACGAACGGCTGCAGGATCAGGTGGAGAAACTCAAAGCCGAGAACAAGGGCTACCTCTCGGCCGGCACCCCGTGGATGTACAAGGCCCGCGCCTTCACCAAGGCGCTGGGCGTGACCTTTGGCTGGTCGGGGGTGTATTTCACCCTCATGGCAGGGACCTTTGGCGGCCGCACCGTGGGCAAGCTGCTCTTCCGCACCCGGGCGGTGAAGATCAACGGCTCCGCGCTGACCTACTTCGACGCGTTCATCCGCAACGGCGGCTACGTCGCGGGTGTCGCGATGGGGTTGATCGGTTTTTTCAAATTGCTCTGGGAACCCAACCGCCAGGCGGTAGAGGACCGGATCGCGAGCACGGTGGTGATCAGGACGTAGGTCGGGCTATACGCCCGACAGATTTTTTCGGATCGCGGGCGTAAAGCCCGACCTACGCCACGAACTTCCGCTCACGCAGCCAGAAGCGGCAGTCGTTGGCCCAGGGCGGGGCGGGTTGGGCGGGGTTGCCGAGGCCCAGGCCGTGCACACCGTTTTCGTAGAGGCTCAGCGCGAAGGGTACTCCGGCCTGGCGCAGGGCCGCGGCGAAGATCAGCGCGTTCTCCACCGGCACGGCATTGTCGGCGACGGTGTGCCAGATGAAGGCGGGGGAGGTATCCGGCTTCACGTGCAATTCCGCGGAGAGCGCTGCGATCAACTCGGGGCTGGGATTGAGACCGAGCAAATTCTCCCGCGACCCCATGTGCGCGTGCGGCTCCTTCATCGTGATGACCGGGTAGCACAGTATCCCGAGATCGGGCCGGCTGCTCTCGCGCTCGATGGGATCGGCGGCGCCAGTCTGGCCGGTGTCAAATTTGGTGAGGAGGGTCGCCACGAGGTGGCCGCCGGCGGAGGAACCGATCACGCCGATGCGCGCCGGATCGAGTTTTTGCTGGCGGGCGAGATGGCGGACGGTGCGAACGGCGCGCGCAGCATCATGGAGCATGGCCGGGTGGCGGTAACCATGGGGACCGAGGCGGTATTGCAGCACCCAGGCGTGGATGCCGTGGGCCGCGAGCCAGTGGGCGTAGGTTTCGCCCTCGTGGGGGGCGAGCATGCCGTAGGCGCCGCCGGGGAAAACGATGATACTCGCCCCGGTGGGCTTCGCCGTGGGCGGGAAGCTGGTCAGGGTGGGGCGATCCTGGGGTTGGTCGCCGAGGGCGCCGGGAGTGCGGTCGGACCAGAGGGGTAAGGAAGCAGGGGGCTTGGACATGGGTAGGGCGGCGAGCAAACGCGGTGGGGCACGGCGCAGCAAGGATCGCGTGGTCCGGGCGGATAAAAAAATGGCCCCGGGACCTTGCGGTCCCGAGGCCAAATTTTGGGGGTGGGCGTTCGCCACGCGCTCTTTCCCGGCCGCACACGATTGGGCGCGCTCGCTTTCGCGGGCTGTGTGCTTCCCGACGCCACTCTCCGCGGCATGCGGATGTTTCGGTCTCATGGCGGGACCGTCCTGGCCGTTGCCGGCCGGGATCTTTTGAGTGAGGCCTCTTCGCCCAGTTCGGTCGCCCCCTGCCGGGAGCGGCGCGCCGGACGTGGTGCGGACACGTCTGCAATCTTACTTCGCGTCGGCACCGTTACCACGGGGACGGCGCCAGCTTTTGGCTGGCCGTTGGCCCTGCGTTACGGGTCTGACCTCTTAACTCTCAGGTTGCGTTCGCTTTTGCAGTGTGCCGGCGTGCTTTTTCACGCTGCCCCATTGAGGAGGTTGACGGGCTTTGCCGGGCCCGCTCACTCCCCGCCGCCGAATCTCCCTTGCGCGCCCTGTCCGCGTAAACGGACCGGGCCTTTTGGCGGGGGTTGTCCCGCCGGGAAACGCGACTGCGTTCTGGTCTGCACAGTAGCAACCATAACCCTCTGGGGTAACTGTGTCGGCGCACGGGTCGAAACGGCCCGTGGGCCTGACTCGGCTTGGACGCGGTTTCTGATCGCGCCTGACCGCTCAGCTCCTGATTCGTGAAAAACCGGCCGGACACGACTCCGGCCAGAGGAGCTGGTGATATCTGCCTATCAAACCGCTAACGCGGCTTGCAGGGGACGGCGGCACCAGCTGCCACCGACCTTTCCCCGGTCGCCCGGGATTATCCCAGTCGTGCTCTCGGCGGGTTTTTCAGGCCGCCGCGCTTCGACTGTTCTATCAAGGAACGGGACAAACCTGTGCCGCCGGTTTTGGAAGTGAAGATTTTGTTCTCCCCAACTTCTTCACCACGCCCGCCGGTGAATAACTTGGGGATAATCCGGCTCACCGGTTGTTCACACGGCGGTGGGAGGTAGGGCGGGGTCTTTGACCTGCCCGGATCGGAAAAGGCGGGTCGGAGACTCCGCCTTGCATCACACTGCGCGCACACTTGCCAGCGGTCCCGGCTCGTATTGGCTCCGCCTCGCATCATGCCTGCCCCCCGCGATCTGCCCATTTATGAGCTCGAGCCCTCCGTCGTCGCCGCCTTGCGCGCCTCGGGCCGGCTGATCGTCCAGGCACCGACGGGCTCGGGCAAATCCACGCAGATCCCGCAGATGGTGCTGAAACACGGGCTGTTGGGCGAGCGGGGCGAAGTGATTGTGCTGCAGCCGCGCCGGCTCGCGACGCGGATGCTGGCCAAGCGCGTGGCAGAGGAGATGGGCACTCCCCTGGGTGAGGTGGTGGGTTACCAGATCCGGCTGGAGTCCCGCGTGAGTGAGCGGACGCGCATCCGGTTTGTGACCGAGGGCATCCTGCTCCGGCAGATGTCGTTCGACGTGACGCTGCGCGGGGTGAGCACGATCGTGTTCGACGAGTTTCATGAGCGGCATCTCTACGGCGACATCTCGCTCGCCCGGGCGCTGCAGCTCCAGCAGACCACGCGGCCGGACCTGAAGCTGATCGTGATGTCCGCGACCCTGGACACCGGACTGCTGAAGACGTACCTCGCGCCGTGTGAGATCCTCGTTTCGCAGGGCCGGAGTTTTCCGGTGCGGATCGAGTATCTGCCGAAGTCGGTGAACTTCGACAACGAGCCGGTCTGGGAGGTCGCCGCGCGCGAGTGCGAGCGCGTCGCCGGTGAATCGTCCGGTGACATGCTCGTCTTCATGCCAGGTGCCTACGAGATCAGCCGGACGGTGCAGGCGATCCAGGGCAACCGGGCGTTGCGGGAATTCGTGACCTTCCCCTTGCACGGTGAACTGCCGCCTGAGCAACAGGACCGCGCGGTGGCGCGCTACGAGGCGCGGAAGATCATCGTCTCGACCAACGTCGCCGAGACCTCGCTGACCATTGATGGCGTCACGACGGTGATCGACTGCGGCCTGGCCCGGGTGGCGCGTTTCGATCCGCACCGCGGCATCAACACGCTGCTCATCGAGAAGATTTCCGCCGCGAGTGCCGACCAGCGCGCCGGCCGGGCCGGCCGCACTGCGCCCGGGGTGTGCGTGCGGTTGTGGACGGAGCGCGAACACGGGCAACGGGCGCTGCAGGAGCTGCCCGAGGTCAAGCGGCTCGATTTGTCCGAGGTGGTGCTCACGCTCAAGGCGAGTGGGATTGAGGATGTCGCGAATTTTTCCTGGCTGGAGAAGCCCGAGCCGAAGGCGCTCGAGCGGGCGGAGACGCTGCTGGTGGACCTGGGGGCACTGGCCGGGGCCAGGCGAAGCATCACTGAACTCGGCCGCACGATGCTGCGCTTCCCGGTCCATCCGCGGTATGCGCGGATGTTCCTTGCCGCCCAGGAGCGCGGTTGTGTGCGACCGGTGGCGTTGATGGCGGCGCTGACGCAGGGAAGGAATTTCCTCATGCGCGGCGGGTCGAAGGAGGTCGAACAGGCGCGCGAGGACACGCTGGGGGAGGAGCACGAGAGCGATTTTTTCCTGCTGATGCGCGCGTGGCGCTACGCCGACAAGGCCAACTATTCGCTCGATGCGTGCCGACGACTGGGAATTCACGCCCAAGGTGCGCGGCAGGTCGGTCCGCTGTTTGCGCAGTTCCTGGCGATTGCGGAAAAGGAGGGGCTTGATGTGAGCGAGCGGCGCACGGACGGAACAGAAATCCGGAAGTGTGTGCTCGCGGGATTCTCGGACCAGCTGGCGAAGCGGCTCGATGGCGGGACGCTCCGCTGCGAACTGGTGCACAACCGGAAAGGCCTGCTGGCGCGTGAGAGCGGCATCCAGCAGGCGCCACTGTTCGTGGCGGCCGAGATCAGCGAAGTCGGCGGGCGCGGCGGCGAGGTGAGCACGCTGCTCTCGCTGGCGACGGCGATCGAGGAAGCGTGGCTGAAGGAAATTTTCCCGGACGACTACCGCGAGGTGCGGACAGTGACCTATGACGAATCCATCAAGCGCGTGGTCTCGCGCCGCGAACGGCGTTTCCGCGACCTTGTGCTCGAGGCGAAATCCAGCAGCGACGAGGCGCCGCTGAACGAGGCGGCGGCGCTGCTCACAAAGGAAGTGCTCGGCGGGCGGTTGAAATTGGAAGCGTGGGACGAGGCGGTGGAGCAGTGGATCACCCGAGTGAACCGGCTGGCGGAATGGTTTCCCGAGTTGGAAGTGAACCCGCTCACCGACGCCGACCGCGCGACACTCATCGAGCAGATTTGCTACGGCGAACTCGGTTACCGTGACATCAAGGACAAGCCCGTCATGCCCATCCTCAAGGACTGGCTGACCGCGGAGCAGCTGGCCGTGATTGACGACTATCTGCCGGAAAAACTGACCATGACCAACGGCCGCCGCTCCAAGATCACCTACGCCAAGGAGGGTCCGCCAGTGCTGAGTGCGCGCATCCAGGAGCTCTACGGCATCGAAGGCAAATTCACGCTCGGTCACGGGCGGGTCGCAGTGAAGATCGAGGTGCTCGCGCCGAACCAGCGCCCCATCCAGGTGACCGATGACCTGGCGAATTTCTGGCGCGAACAATATCCGAAGATCAAAATCGAGTTGTCCCGCCGCTACCCGCGACACGAGTGGCGGTAGGTGAATGTCACCCCGTCGGCAGCCTGCTCGCAGGCGCGGGTTCACTCGGCGAGGGTTGCGGGCTTGCACGCAATGTTGCGCGCGAGCGCGCAACCCACGGTGCGGTCAGACTGGAAGCGTGGGCAAACTCGCGGCTTACGAGGGCAACCCCGGCTCACTTCCACAGAATCGTCAGCGCGCCGCCCGATTGCTGGAGCATCGAGCCGGCGGCGCGGTAGTAGCCCCAGAGTTTTTCCAGCCAGCCGCG
>Ga0209829_10000340_pt1 | contig 43877 bp, 40 predicted proteins | sample C_140205_EF_Meta_FD_187311 | JGI IMG/M metagenome (GOLD analysis project Ga0209829, IMG submission 187311) | Freshwater microbial communities from Lake Croche, Canada to study carbon cycling - C_140205_EF_MetaG (SPAdes) (version 2) | ecosystem: Environmental > Aquatic > Freshwater > Lake...
CATTGAATTGGGCCAGGCTCTTCATTCTGCTGGCATTGAAATACTTTCTACTGGCTCGACTGCTAAAACATTGGCAGCTGCAGAGATCCCTGTTCTGCCAGTTGAGGAATACACCGGCTTTCCTGAAATGATGGGTGGTCGCGTTAAGACTCTCCATCCAAGAATTCATGGCGGAATCTTGGCTGATCAAGATAATCCTGAACATCTTGCAGCAATTGCCTCTCAAGATATTGCCCCATTTGATTTAATAATTATAAATCTCTATCCATTTGCCCAAACGATTGCTTCGACAGAAGATTTTGCTGAGTGCATTGAGCAAATTGATATTGGTGGACCAAGCATGCTTCGAGGAGCGGCAAAGAACCATGGTTCAGTGGCAGTTATTTCTAACCCATCTCAGTATCAAGGGCTATTTACTGCGCTTAGTCGAGGTGGTTTCACCATTGAGGAGCGGACGAAGCTTGCGATGGAAACCTTCCGTTGTACCGCTGAATATGATCTTGCAATAGCAACTTGGCTTGGTGAGCGAACGGGAACATCAGATCAGTGGCGGGGCCAAATCTGGCAGAGAATTGCTGGACTGAGATATGGCGAGAACCCACACCAGAGCGCATCTGTTTACAAGACATCAGGAGCAACAATTTCAGGAATCGCTGGAGCGAAGCAGCTTCACGGAAAAGAAATGTCCTTTAATAATTACACCGATGCCGATGCTGCTCTTCGAGCCGCTTACGATCACGCGCAACCGTGTGTTGCAATCATTAAGCATGCAAACCCTTGTGGAATTGCTATTGGCGGAGATATCGCCGCTGCACATGCAAAGGCCCACGAGTGCGACCCCGTCTCCGCATTTGGGGGAGTTGTCGCGGCCAATCGAAGGGTAACCAAAGCAATGGCCGCAAAACTTTCTGAGATATTTACTGAAGTTGTAGTTGCTCCTGATTTTGAGCAAGAGGCTTTGGATATCCTGATGAAGAAGCCATCGATCCGCATACTTACAATTGAAGGGTATGTAATTCCACAATTGGAGCATCGCCCAATATCAGGTGGAGCCCTCTTTCAAGATAGTGATTTGATTGATGCAGCAGGAGATAATTCTGAAGCATGGAAACAAGTTTGCGGAAAACCAGTGAGTGCGCAAGTTTTGGAAGATTTGAAATTTGCGTGGAGGGCAGTTCGCGCTGTGAAAAGTAATGCGATTTTATTAGCTCACCAAGGTGCATCCGTGGGTGTTGGAATGGGACAAGTTAATCGAGTCGATTCTGCTCGCCTAGCAGTCTCGCGAGCTGGCGAGAGAGCCAAAGGAAGTGTTGCATCAAGTGATGCTTTCTTTCCATTTGCCGATGGATTGCAGATTTTGATTGATGCTGGAGTGAGCGCAGTTGTGCAACCAGGTGGCTCTGTTCGGGATGAAGAAGTAATCGCGGCGGCAGAAGCGGGAGGAATTTCAATGTTCTTCACAGGCACTCGACACTTCTCGCATGCATAATTTGTTAGAGAAAAGGTTAGGATAAATAGATGACTGCACAGATACTTGATGGAAAAGCTACTTCTAAGGCCATTAAGAGCGAACTTAAAGTTCTTGTTGATCAAATGTCTGTTAAGCCTGGACTTGGAACGGTTCTTGTCGGAAGCGACCCAGGATCGCAATCTTATGTGAGCGGGAAGCATCGGGATTGCGCAGAAGTAGGCATTCGATCTATTCGTGTAGACCTTTCTGAGAGCGCAAGTGAGCTCGATATTCTTTCTGCAATTAAGGATTTAAATAGTACAAAGGAATGTACCGGCTACATCGTGCAGCTTCCACTTCCACGCGGAATATCTGCAAATAGAATTCTTGAAGCAATTGATCCAGCTAAAGATGCCGATGGGCTTCACCCCCTGAATCTTGGAAAATTAGTCTTGGGCGAACCAGCACCACTTCCATGTACGCCACGAGGAATCCTTGAACTTCTTCACCGATACAACATCTCCACAAAAGGCGCAGAAGTCGTGGTGATGGGAAGAGGAATTACGGTGGGAAGACCATTGGGACTCATGCTTAGTCGCAAAGGTGATGATGCAACGGTCACAATCACGCACACCGGAACAAGAGACGTGAAGGAGCACACGCGCCGCGCTGACATCATTGTTGCCGCTGTAGGAAGTGCACATTTGTTAACTCCGGATATGGTGAAGTCAGGAGCTGTAGTGCTTGATGTCGGAATTACTCGTACGTCAGAAGGACTGCTGGGAGATGTTCACCCGAATGTTGCAAATGTTGCCTCTTACATTGCACCAATGCCTGGAGGAGTAGGCCCAATGACTCGAGCAATGTTGCTTTCAAATGTTGTAGAAAGTTTCCTACGGGAAAAATAGACACTTTTAAAATAATGAAAAATACTTTTAGCCTTGCAAGGCTTCGAAATCTTGGGCTAGCACTCATCATTCTTGGCATTGGAATATCAGTTTTTGGAAAAGTGCGCAGCGGAGGTCTCCTGCTTGCGATAGGTATGGGCGCTTATGCCTACTCGCGTTATTTCATGATCGGGATGAAGCGTCGAATCGAGTTATTTCTACCACTCCTCATAGCAGGAACCCTTTTTGTCGTGTCGCTGACTCTCCCGCATGCGGGGTAATATTCCTTCCATAATAACGAGTATTTAGCAGGCTTTGCGAAAGGTAGACAATGTCAAATAACAAGAATCTCAAAGGTAAAGTCACTGTAGTTGGAGCAGGATTTTATGGCTCAACAACAGCTTTACGACTTGCTGAATACAATGTATTTGAAACAGTGGTCCTCACGGATATTGTCGAAGGAAAGCCCGAAGGTTTGGCACTCGATATGAATCAATCAAGATCTATTGAGGGATTCGAAACGAAAGTAGTAGGAGCGACAACCACAGCAGAAGGCGGCGGATATGAAGCAACTGCGAATTCAGATGTCGTTGTAATTACCGCCGGCCTGCCACGTAAGCCCGGCATGTCTCGAATGGATTTGATTGGCGTAAATGCAGGAATCGTTCGCGGTGTTGCAGAGAACATTGCTAAGCATTCCCCTGAAGCAGTAATTATCGTAGTTTCAAATCCGCTTGATGAAATGACAGCACTTGCGCAGTTGGCTACCGGATTTAAGAAAAACAAAGTAATGGGTCAAGCAGGCATGTTAGATACTGCGCGCTTTACAAATTTTGTTGCCGAAAAGCTTGGCGTATCTGTTGGTTCTGTGAAGACTCTTACTCTTGGTTCTCACGGTGACACTATGGTTCCAGTCCCAAGCCGCTGCACAGTCGATGGAAAATCTTTATCGACCATGCTTACCGAAGTGGAAATCGCAGAACTCGTTGACCGTACTCGTAACGGAGGCGCTGAGGTTGTAGCGCTTCTGAAGACAGGTTCGGCTTATTACGCCCCATCTGCTGCAGCTGCTCGCATGGCCAAGGCAGTGATTGAAGATTCAGGCGAAGTAATGCCCGTTTGTGCTTGGGTTGATGGAGAGTATGGAATTAGCGGGGTTTACCTCGGTGTTGAGGCAACAATCGGCAAGTCAGGAATTATTAAAGTTGTTGAAGGCTCCTTGGCTCCTTCTGAAGTAGAAGCTCTCAAAGCTGCAGCTGAAGCCGTTCGTGCTAAGCAAGCTGACGTAAAAGATCTGTAAGAAATAACTTTCACCTTAATTAATTTGCGAAAGCAGAAAGCGGAGAAAATGAGCAAGATTAAAGTTACTGGAACTGTTGTGGAGCTCGATGGCGATGAGATGACCCGAATCATGTGGCAATTCATAAAAGATTCGTTGATCCTTCCGTACCTCGATGTAAACCTCGAGTATTACGACCTAGGGATGGAAAACCGCGATGCAACCGATGATCAAGTAACTATTGACTCTGCCCGCGCTATTCAGAAGCATGGCGTTGGCATTAAGTGCGCCACAATCACTCCTGACGAAGCGCGTGTCGAGGAATTTGGCCTCAAGAAAATGTGGAAATCTCCAAATGGAACTATTCGCAATATTCTTGGAGGAGTAATTTTCCGTGAACCAATCATTATCAGCAATGTTCCGCGCCTAGTTCCACATTGGACTAAGCCAATCGTTATCGGCCGCCATGCTTTTGGCGATCAATACAAAGCAACAGATTTCAAGGTTCCTGGCCCAGGAAAGTTAACACTTTCTTTCGTTCCAGAAGATGGATCAGCCCCAATCACGCACCAAGTTTTTGATTTTGAATCTTCAGGAGTGGCATTGGCTATGTACAACGTCGATGACTCCATTCGCGATTTCGCACGCGCATCGCTAAATTACGGATTGCTTCGCAATTTCCCTGTTTATCTTTCAACAAAGAACACAATATTGAAGGCTTACGATGGTCGTTTCAAAGATATATTTGAAGAGATTTTCCAAGCTGAATTCAAGGCGCAGTTTGATGCTGCTGGAATTTGGTATGAACACCGACTCATAGATGACATGGTTGCAATGTCACTTCGCATGCCTGGTGGGTATGTATGGGCATGTAAGAATTACGATGGCGATGTTCAATCAGACACTGTCGCTCAAGGTTACGGCTCACTTGGCTTGATGACTTCTGTGTTGATGACACCAGATGGAAAAATTTGCGAATCTGAGGCAGCGCACGGAACTGTGACTCGTCACTATCGTGATCACCAAAAGGGAAAGGCGACTTCAACAAATCCGATCGCCTCAATCTTTGCTTGGACACAAGGACTAGCTCACCGAGCAAAGTTGGATAACAATTCCGAACTTGCGCAATTCTCTAAGACCCTTGAACGAGTGTGTATCGAAACTGTAGAGCAAGGCAAGATGACAAAGGACTTGGCTGCTTTGATTTCTAAAGAAGCTCCTTACCAAACCACGCAAGAGTTCTTAAGTTCAATTGATGAGAATCTCAAGAAGGCAATGGCATAAAAGTAATTGAATGTAAAAAAGCCCAGCCAATTGGCTGGGCTTTTTTACTGTAACTGCTAGTTAAGGCGTAAGCCTGTATTTACATCGAAGAGATGAATTACTTCTGGCTTGGCAGAAACCGTAATACGGTCTCCAGCCTTTGGTGGATTCTTTGGATCCCAACGAACAATGATCTGCGCGCCTTCATCTGTTGAATTTGCAAACTTCACTTCTTTATCGTCCGGCGTTCCATAAACGAATGCATCGGCACCGAGTTCTTCAACAACTTCTACGTGGACGTGGAAGCCTTCAGAAGCCGGCGTAAGTCCTTCTGGTCGAATACCAACAATTACAGATGAGCCAGCTGATGCTGGTACGTCAAATGTGTAGTCGCCAAGCTTTCCTTTGCCACCGACAACTGGCGCAACAAGAAGGTTCATTGCTGGTGAGCCGATGAATCCGGCAACAAATGCATTTGAAGGGCGTTCGTAAAGATTTCTTGGGGTGTCAACTTGTTGAAGAAGTCCATCCTTCATTACAGCAACTCGATCACCCATCGTCATGGCTTCAACCTGATCATGTGTTACATATACGGTTGTGATTCCCAGACGGCGCTGGAGCGCGGCGATTTGAGTACGAGTTGCGACGCGAAGTTTCGCATCAAGGTTTGAAAGAGGCTCATCCATCAAGAAAACTTGGGGTTCGCGAACAATCGCGCGTCCCATAGCTACACGTTGACGTTGTCCACCAGAAAGTGCCTTTGGCTTGCGATCCAAGTATGGTTCCAAATCAAGAAGCTTTGCTGCTTCAAGAACTCGGCGATCGCGCTCCACTTTATCGATTCCGGCAATCTTCAGTGCGAAACCCATGTTTTCGGCAACTGACATGTGCGGATAAAGAGCATATGACTGGAAGACCATTGCGATGTCGCGGTCTTTTGGTGCAACGTTTGTAACGTCACGATCTCCGATTCGAACTGCGCCAGCGTCGATTTCCTCGAGGCCTGCGAGCATGCGGAGTGATGTGGATTTTCCACAACCAGATGGGCCGACAAGAACAAGGAACTCGCCATCAGCAATTGTGAGGCTAAGTTTGTCTACAGCGGGCTTGGTTGTGCCTGGATAGATACGTGATGCTGCGTCGAATACGACTGATGCCATTTTAAGGCTCCTTCTCCGGGCAGGTACGTGCCCGACGATCCGTGGGAGTGGAACTGTTTCTCACGTCAGCGTTGACATGAGGGTCACCACGATACCCTAGGACTATGCATAGGCAAATATCGGAGCCAGTTGAATTTGGCACCAGCGGCCAACTTGCTGTGGATATCGGGTTGGTGCTCTTCTTTATTGCCCTGGCCGCCCTCTTTGTGGCAGCTGAAATTTCCCTTCTTTCGCTCCGAGATTCCCAAGTCCGGCAAATAGGAAGCCGTGGCAAGCGGGGGGCTCGAGTAGCAGCCCTAACGCAAAATCCCAATCGTTTCTTGGCCGCGGCACAAATTGGTGTGACTTTCTGTGGATTCCTCTCTGCAGCCTTGGGTTCAGAACGCTTAGGTTCAGCCTTTGTTATTCCCGCTTTTGAAAAATGGGGACTTTCACACGGCCTTGCAACCACCCTCTCTTTAGTGTCAGTCACGATCGTGATTGCTTACATATCTCTTGTCTTTGGTGAATTAGTTCCAAAGCGTCTTGCTATCTATAGAACCGAAGCCATTGCGCTCGCTTCTGCTGGAATTATTGATCAACTTGCAAAACTCTTTCGACCTACAATCTGGCTTTTGTCGAAATCAACGGATGCTGTCGTAAAGATCTTCGGCCTCAAAGCGGAGGAGTCGAGAAGTGAAATGTCAGAAGCTGAATTAGTCGATCTTGTTACTGGACATACAGCTTTGACAGATGAAGAAAGAGATATTGTTGAAGAAGTTTTCAATTCTGGAGATATGGCACTTCACGAAATTATGGTCCCTCGAACAGAAGTTAAATTCTTGGATGTAGGTACATCTATAGAGGAAGCCATGAAGATTGCAGTAGAGAGTGCGCATTCAAGATACCCAGTGACGCGTGGAAGTAGCGATGAAGTCATCGGTTTTCTTCATGTTCGAGATTTGCTCAATATTCATGTGAGTCGCCCCGATGCAACTTTGCTAGATATTATCCGCCCAGTCACTTTTCTTCCTGGAACAAAAGGCGTACTGCCTGCGCTGACTGAACTTCGCGCGAAGCGTCAACATCTTGCAATCGTGCTTGATGAGTATGGTGGCACTGATGGAATTATTACCCTTGAGGATCTCGTTGAATGTTTCATTGGGGATATTCATGACGAATATGATGAGGTTGATGAAGAAGTCACTCCGCAGGGCATCGCGGGAGATTTCGAAGTTGACGCACTTATTTCTTTGGAAGACTTATTTGATGAAACTGGAATCTCACTTCCGGAAGGTCCGTATGAGACTGCCGGAGGGTATGTGATGCATGCGCTGGGTCGCCTGCCAGAAATTCATGACTTTCTCCGCTATGAAAACCTTAGAATTACCGTCTTGTCTGTAGAAGGTAAGAGAGCTGGGCAATTACTCATCTCTCGTGAAGAATGGAAAGATGCGCCTCATGAGTAAAGAAAGAATCCTCTCCGGAATTCAGCCAACTGGTGGTTCATTCCATCTTGGGAACTACTTGGGCGCGCTGAAGCAGTGGGTTGAACTCCAAGAGAGTCACGATGCTTTTTATTGTGTAGTGGATTTGCACGCAATCACCATTCAGGTTGACCCAAAGATTCTGCGAGAGCGTTCCCTCACTTCGACCGCTCAATTGCTCGCACTCGGGCTAGACCCTGAAAAATGCGCGCTCTTCATGCAGTCTCATGTTCCTGCCCACAATCAGCTGGGCTGGGTTATGGAATGCCTCACAGGCTTTGGCGAAGCAAGTCGAATGACACAATTCAAAGATAAGAGTCAGAAAAGTGGAACCGACCGTACGGTTGTAGGTCTCTTTACATACCCAATCTTGCAAGCTGCCGATATCTTGCTCTATCAAGCGAAGTACGTTCCAGTTGGCGAAGATCAACGCCAACACATCGAATTGACTAGAGATCTTGGTCAACGCTTTAACAGCACTTACAAGGATATTTTTACAATTCCAGAGGCCTACATTACAAAAGCCGCTGCAAAAATTAATGATTTACAAGAACCAAATTCGAAGATGAGTAAGAGCAGCTCTTCACCTGCAGGAGTTGTTGATATTTTGGACGCCCCAGAAATAAATGCGAAGAAAATAAAGAGCGCAGTCACAGATACTGGTCGAGAAATTAAATTCGACCAAACAGAGAAGCCAGGTGTATCTAATCTGCTGACGATCCACAGTGCACTTTCTGGATTGAGTATTTCAGATTTGGAAAATCAATTTGCGGGCAAAGGATATGGGGATCTCAAAGGAGCCGTCGCCGAAGTAGTTGTAGAGTATTTCCGTCCCGTACGAGAGCGCACGCAAGAACTCTTAAAGGATCCAGAGCAGCTCACTAAGATTTTGAAAATTGGCGCAGAAAAGGCTAGCGCTGTTGCGCAGGAGACCTTAAAGAAAACTTATGACGCTATGGGTCTCATTCCTCGTGGTTAAGAACCGCACTACGCTGGCCGTGGTTGCGCTAATTGCGCTAATTTTTCCACCACTCAGTAGTGCGCATGCAACTGCAACGAAAATTGCAGTTATTTATGACATCGGCGGACGCGGTGATGGTGGCATAAACGATGCAGCCGCTATCGGCATAGATAAGGCTAAGAAGAAGTATGGATTGGGCCTACTGGCCTTGCGTGAAATCGCAACAGATGGAACTGACTTAGATCGCTTATTGAAAATTCGATTCCTGGCTAATGCGGGGTATAACCCTATTTTGCTCATTGGTTATGGTTTTCAATCCTCCCTCGCAGTTGCTATCGATGAATTTCCGAAGACAGAATTTGCGATTATTGATAATTCAAATGTAGGTCAACTTAATGTTGAATGCATGGTTTTTAATGAAGCCCAGTCGAGTTACCTAGCCGGCGTTCTGGCTGCATCAGCTTCAAAATCAGGAAAAATTGCTGCACTAGTGGATGTTGATCGCACAAACCTGCGCGATCTCACGAAAGCATTCCAACTCGGAGCTCAAAGCGTTAAGCCGAAGATTGTTGTCTTGACTCAAAATTGGGGAATGAATCCTGCAACTGATGTTTCATCCATGATCAAGCGGGGTGCCGACATCTTTTATTCCACCTGGAACCAGAGTTCGGATGTGGTTGATGTGATTTCCTCTTCCTCAACTGCGAAAAAGCCACTTCGATACATTGGCGTTTTGCCTGATCAATTCTTCCTAAAGACTGCAAAAGCCAAGAGTGTTTTACTAGGAGCTGTACAGAAGCGAGTGGACACTGCTGCGTATGACGTAATTTCTAGCGGCGTGAAGAATCTGTCTTTCTCAGATATTTTAGATGGAACAAATGGAATTTTTGGCAAGGAGTATTCCTTCTCGGATGGCGGTATTGACTTGCTTATTCCTGCATTGGGAAGCGCTCACATTCCCGCTGTCCTCAAAGCCGAAGCAAAAATCAAATCAGGAAAAATTAAACTTTAAGAATATCCAACAGCTCGACTCGAAGTGAGGCTACCTTTTCATTCACTTGTGCAATTGCTGTTTTGTCTCCACCAGTACTCGAAACCTCGATATAACACTTAAGCTTGGCTTCAGTTCCACTTGGGCGAACAATTACTCGGATAGAGTCGCCAAACCACATTGTTATACCGTTTGTTGGAGGAAGATTTCCTGTGGGTATGGCCAAATCTTCAAATTTCGTTAATGCGATTCCTGATAGTGATTGCGGATGGGTGGTCCGTAACTTTGTAATAACCGAATCAACTTGGGAAATATCGCTCACTCGAATCGAAATTTGCTCTGTGCCGTGATATCCGTAAGTCTCCCAAATATTTGCAAGGTACCCCGACATAGAATGACCATCCCGTTTTAGTTCCGCTGCGCACTGGGCAAGCATCAAAGCCGCTGAGATGCCATCCTTATCATTTACTGACTTTGCATCCACTGCGTATCCCAACGCTTCTTCATACCCAAAGCGTAAATTCGGAATCTTCGCTAACCACTTGAAACCAGTGAGCGTTTCGTGAAATTCAATGCCGTGGGCGTTAGCAATTTTTCGAAGGATCGAAGAAGAAACTATTGAGTTTGCAAAGGATCTTCCAAAGCAACTCTCCTTCATAGTTGTTGCGATGTAGTGACCCAATATTGCCCCTACTTCGTCACCTCTCAACATACGCCATCCCACACCTGGCACATTTATAGCACTTGCGCACCTATCCGCATCGGGGTCATTGGCAATGACAATATCAGCGCCGACTTCTGCCGCTAGTTTCAAGGAGAGGTCAATTGCTCCTGGTTCCTCAGGATTTGGAAATTTAACAGTTGGAAAGTCGGGATCAGGATTTGCTTGCTCTTTAACAAGTATGGGTTCGCTAAACCCAGCGGCCTTAAATGTCGCAAGAAGAGTTTCAGTTCCAACACCATGCATTGCGCTGTAAACAACACGCACATCACCTTTTATACGCGAAAGAGCGGAAGTCTCTTTTACATATTGATTAAAAATATCGTCATTCAGCACATCCCAACTGGATCCTTTTGGTTGGGAACTGTGAATTGCTGCAATTTCCTGAGCAATTTCGATGTCGGCGGGCGGAACGATTTGCGAGCCCGAGTATCTAACACCGTCGATATTCCCGCCTAGGTAAACCTTGTATCCATTATCTTGTGGAGGGTTATGGCTGGCTGTAACCATGATTCCAACATCGGCTTGAAGTGCATTTACTGCAAATGCAAGAACTGGTGTTGGAAGAGGGCGAGGCAAGACCCAAACTTTCATTCCCGCTCCAGTGAAAATTTGTGCTGATTCTTCAGTGAAATCCTCTGAACCATATCGGGCATCTCTGCCGATCACCACGCTCGTTAATCCACGTTTTTTCATATACGCCGCGATACCCGCTGCGGCACGTTGAACGACTGCCCGATTCATACATGAAGGCCCGGGTCCTACAGGTCCTCGAAGCCCCGCGGTTCCAAACTGTAAAAAACCAGCAAAAGATTTCTTTAATTCAACTTCATTACCTTGATCTAACCAGTTGCGAAGCATTGTTGCAGTTTGGGGATCTGGATCAAGTGCAATCCATTCCTCAACTTCTGCAATCAGTGCTGGATTCATAGTTGCGGCAGAACCTTTGCAAGCAATGTGCCAATTCTTCCCGCAGATGCTTTCCCGGCAGCCATTACTTCTTCGTGGCTAAGCTTTTCACCGGTCATACCAGCAGCAGCATTTGTGACAAGTGATATTCCTAGAATTTCGGCGCCAAGTGCATGAGCGGCAACAGCTTCTGGAACGGTAGACATCCCCACGAGATCAGCTCCCATTGTTCGAATCATGTTTATTTCAGCAGGAGTTTCATAGGACGGTCCACGCCAGTGGGCATAGACACCTTCAGAAAGTGAAGGATCTTCTAACTTCACAAGTGCGCGAAGACGCTTGCTGTAGCAATCGGTTAGATCTACAAAATTTGCACCAATGAGTGGACTTACCCCTGTCAGCGAAATGTGATCGCGAATTAATACAGGTTGGCCTACGTGATAATCGCGGTTAATTCCACCGCATGCATTTGTAAGCACTACAACACCGCAACCTGCTTTGACCGCTGTTCGAACTCCATGCACAACGGGCTCGATGCCTTTACCTTCATAGAGATGAGTTCTTCCCAAAAATACTAACGCGCTAACGACGCCGTTTGCGCCCTGTAGGTCATAGGAACGAACCTTGCCACCATGTCCAACAACTGTTGGTGGAAGAAATCCAGGAAGTTCTGTCGCCGCAAATTCATGAGTTGGAATTCCTAGGCTATCGGCTGCATCAATCCAGCCTGAACCCATAACCAAAGCAACATGATGCTTGCTCTTGCCAGTCAATAATTCAAGTTTTTTGGCAGCAAGTTCTGCAGTTCCAATTGGGTCAGAATAAAGATCGCTCATGTGAGCAATTTACTGCAAGTTCATTGAATTAAGGAGCGTCTTCAATCACACATAAATTTTGCCCACTTGCTACGGTCTGTCCGACCCCGACGCTCAACTTAGCGATAATTCCTTCTCTGTGAGCGATAAGTGGCTGCTCCATCTTCATGGCTTCAAGGACCACAATGAGATCACCTTGCACGACTCTGTCGCCATTTGCTTTAAGAATTTTGACGACGGTTCCTTGCATTGGGCTATCGACGCTGTTACCAGAAGACTTTCCAAGGATGTTGCTCTTAATTTTTCTGCGCTTTTGAGTCTGCTCTTGCGTATGAAGAACAACTTCAAATCGATGCCCATTAATTTCTGCAACAACTTTTTGTTCTGAAGCCTTTGACTCTGCAACCCCTTGTTTGTAATTGAACGCAGGAATTGTGTTCTTAAATTCCTTTTCAATGTAGCTTGTGTAAACCTTAAATTCCTCAGTGAAGTTTGGATCTTCAACGATCGCTCTGTGGAATGGAAGAGCGGTGGCTAATCCACCTATTTCAAACTCCTTGAGTGCGCGACGAGCACGCTCGATGGCCTCTTCGCGAGTTGCAGCGGTAACGATTAACTTTGCGAGCAGGGAATCAAAGTGCGAGCCAACGGTGTGACCATGATCAAAACCTGCATCGATGCGTACTCCAGGTCCATCTGGAACTTCCCACGTCGTAATAGTTCCTAAAGATGGCAAGAAGCCATTTCCGGGATCTTCTCCGTTTATGCGAAATTCAATACTGTGTCCGCGAACGACAGGATCAATTGGGCTTATAGCCTCACCGGAAGCGATTCGAAATTGCATGCGAACAAGATCGATTCCAGTAACTTCTTCGCTGACTGGGTGTTCCACTTGGAGTCGAGTGTTAACTTCAAGAAAAGAAATAGTGCCATCTGAACCGATGAGAAATTCACACGTTCCGGCGCCAATGTATCCCGCAGCTTTCATTATTGCTTTGGAAGATTTGTATAACTGATCTTCTTGAGCAGCGGTGAGGAATGGAGCGGGAGCTTCTTCCACTAATTTTTGGTGGCGACGCTGGAGGGAACAATCTCGTGTGCTAACTACAACAGCGTTTCCATGTGAATCAACCAAAACCTGTGTCTCAACATGTCGAGGTTTATCCAAATAGCGCTCAACAAAGCATTCACCGCGACCAAAACCGGTAATGGCTTCACGCACCGCAGAAGCAAAAAGTTCGGGGATATCTTCCATTTTGTAAGCAACTTTTAAGCCTCGCCCACCACCACCGTGTGCTGCTTTGATAGCAACCGGCAAACCATGTTCACTAGCAAAGGCAATAATTTCTTCAGCAGTGTCGACTGGATCAATAGTTCCAGCGACAAGCGGCGCTCCAACGTCTGCTGCAATCTTTCGAGCAGAAACCTTATCCCCAAGGGCGCGGATTGCTGCTGGTGGTGGTCCAATCCAGATTAAACCTGCTGCAATTACGCGGTCGGCAAAGTCTGCATTCTCAGAAAGAAACCCGTAACCAGGATGTACTGCGTCGGCGCCGGACTCTTTGGCAATTGCAAGAATCTTATTTTGATCCAAATAAGTTTCGGCTGCGGACAAGCCATTGAGGGCATAAGCATCTGTTGCGAGAGCTACGTGTAGAGAGTTTCGGTCCTCATCAGAATAAATTGCAATGGACTTAATTCCGTGATCTCGACATGCACGAGAAACGCGAACTGCAATCTCGCCACGATTGGCAATGAGAACTGCGGTAATTTTCTTAGTCATGCTCGCACCTGTTCTTTGCTGATGTCAGACCACTGTAAACCGAGATTGAGGATAATTTTGCGAAGGGTCGGCAGTGATAAGCCAATAATTCCGCTTGGGTCACCTTCTATATGTGTGATGAAAGGTGCACTTAGTCCATCTAGGGTAAATCCACCCGCAACATTGAGCGGCTCACCTGAATCAACATAATTTTCAATCTCTTGGTCAGTCATCTTGGCAAAATAGACACGAGATGTTGATATGTCTGAAACTTCAATTCCTTGTGCTGTGTCTATAACAGAGTGCCCCGTGTGTAATAGCCCGGATTTTCCACTTAGGCGATGCGCGCGCTCAATGGCGTTTTCCCGCGTACCTGGCTTACCGAGGGATTCTCCTTCAAACTCAAAAGTGGAGTCACAGCCAATAATGAGGGAGTTATCGCCGCAATCAAATGAGTTCGCCACGGTATGCGCTTTCATTATTGCCAACGCAAGCACCATCTCAGAGGGAGTGAGTTTTAGAATTTCAGGGCTCTCTTCATCGACCCCACTTACCAAGACATCACAATCGATATTTACTGATTCAAGAAGCCTTTTGCGAGAAGGGGAGGCGGAGGCCAAGATGATGCGACGTCTCATGAAGATTTTGTACCCCATTGGCGTGGAAGCGACTGTTGAATCTTAAGTCTGCTCCAAGAACCGCGGAAAGCTTTATTCGGGTTTTGATTACGCTCAATCTCTTCAAGAGCGATTTGTAGTGCACTCATTTCAGGTCCAGTCGCAGTGCCTGAAAGCACGGTGAACTTACGAAATTTTCTACGACGACGAATAATGGCCATGGTTTTCCTAGAGAGGAATATTTCCGTGCTTGCGAGTTGGAAGATCCACACGCTTATTGCGCAAGGCCCGTAGCGCTTTAGTAATTTCTTGGCGGGTTTGATGTGGCTCAATAACTGAATCAATAAATCCACGATCCGCGGCAATATAAGGATTTAGAAGTTCTTCTTCATATTTTTCAATCAAATCTTTAGATTTCGCAGGCTCTTCTGCAACTTCTTTTCGGTAAAGAATATTGATTGCTCCTTGAGCGCCCATAACTGCGATTTGAGATGTAGGCCATGCAAGGTTGATATCCGAACCAAGATGTTTCGATCCCATGACGATATACGCACCGCCGTACGCCTTGCGCGTTATAACGGTGACAAGGGGAACAGATGCTTCTGCGTATGCATAGAGAAGCTTTGCTCCTCGGCGGATGATTCCATTCCACTCTTGCTCAGTACCCGGTAAGAATCCAGGCGTATCCACAATTGTTATTACTGGTATTCCAAAAGCATCGCATGTTCGAACAAATCTGGCTGCCTTTTCAGAAGCGTCAATATCTAGTGTGCCTGCAAATTGAGATGGCTGGTTAGCGATAATTCCAACTGAATGACCTTCTACGCGACCAAATCCAACGAGAATATTTGGAGCGAACAAACTGTGTACTTCTAGAAAATCAGCTTCATCCAAAATAGCTTCCACGACGGTACGAATGTCATATGGCTTATTCGCATCATCTGGAATCAGCGAATCTAATGCACGATCATTTGGTGAGCTATCCATTGACTCTGTTGCGGGGAGAATCGGAGAATCATCCAAATTATTACTTGGAAGATATGAAAGTACGGCTTTTACATAGTCGAGCGCTTCAACTTCAGTTTCAGCTAGATAATGTGAATTTCCAGTTTTTGTATTGTGTGCTCGAGCTCCGCCAAGGTCTTCCATCGTAACTTCTTCACCGGTGACGGCTTTGATTACATCTGGCCCAGTAATAAACATATGGGACTTCTCATCGACCATGATTGTGAAATCGGTGATGGCAGGTGAATAAACTGCGCCACCAGCGCAAGGACCGAGAATTACCGATATTTGTGGAATTACGCCCGATGATCGAACATTGCGCTTAAATATTTCACCATATTGGCTAAGCGATGCAACTCCTTCTTGAATTCGGGCACCACCGGAATCATTGAGTCCAATCATTGGTATTCCACTCTTCAGAGCGAAATCCATTACCTTTGTAATTTTCTTACCCATTACTTCTCCGAGGCTTCCACCTAGGACAAGAAAATCTTGTGAGTACACCGCAACGGTGCGACCATCAATGGTGCCGTAACCGGTAACAACTCCATCTCCCAGAGGATGGCTCTTATCCATACCAAAACGATCAGCATGATGAGTTGAAAACGCATCAAATTCGACGAACGAACCCTCGTCTAGAAGGAGCGCAAGGCGTTCGCGTGCGGTTAGTTTGCCTGCGCTACGGCGCTTTTCAAGTGATGCATCCGATGCCACGTTTTGAGAAGCCTCAACCCGTCGACGCAAATCACTGAGCTTGCCTTTAGTTGTACGAATATCATCAGTCACGGGTCTAAGGTACTAGGGAAGGACCCCTATTAGAAATAGGAATGGTAATGACAGGCGTAGAAATTTCACTTCTTGATGTTAAGAAGCTTTCCTACCTACTGGTAGAGGGCTACTGGCAGGTATCTATAGTTGATGAAATTGAATCGACGCAAACTTACTTGACCACAAAGAATCCTATGCATGGTGAAGTGATCGCGGCAGAATTTCAACGAGCAGGTCGCGGAAGACTTGATAGAAGTTTTGACGCACAAAAATCTAAATCACTTCTTTTTTCTTTTTATGTTGAACCAAAGAGGAGTAGATCAGAATGGGGATGGATTCCTCTGATTGCCGGCATGGCAGTCGAGAGTGTCCTCAACGCACAGAAAAATATATTTTTTACAAAGTGGCCAAACGATGTACTCGTGAGCACTTCTCCCGCTAATGGAAAAGTTGCTGGCATTCTAAGTGAAACGCATGCAGAAGGAGTTGTAGTCGGCATTGGAATTAATGTCGCGATGAACTTCAATGAAATTCCCGTACCGACTGCTACATCACTTGCGATGAATGAAATACCTGAACTAGATCGCAATTTCTATTTAGCCGAAGTATTGAAAGAATTCGCAAAGCTGCTTTCTGCATGGGAAAAGTTCGAGGATCTCTCAGAGCGTTATGCAGAACGCTCATCGACCATTGGTTTAACGGTAGAAGTTCATGGCCTAGAGGGAAAAATTGAGTCTGGGAAGGCCACGGGGATTGGGCCTGGCGGTGAACTGATCCTGGAAGGTGAGCGACATATCTATTCCGGAGACGTGATTCATCTTTATACTTAAATTATGGATCCACTCATTCCAGATGAATATAGAGAATTGCGCCAAAGCGTTCGCGCCTTGGCAGAGAAGAAGATTGCCCCTTTTGCACACGATGTAGATGAGCAAGCTAGATTTCCTCAAGAGGCATGGGACGCACTTATTTCTGCCGATCTTTTCGCTGCGCATGTTGAAAGCAAGTTTGGAGGGCAAGGTGCCGATGCACTTGCCACAGTAATAATTATTGAAGAAGTTGCCAGAGTTTGTGGCGCATCATCACTTATTCCCGCGGTGAACAAACTTGGCTCAGTTCCACTCATACTTGCAGGTAGTGAAGAGCAGAAGAAGAAATATTTACCTCAGTTAGTAAAAGGTAAAGGTTTTTCATACTGTCTTTCTGAATCCGAGGCAGGATCCGATGCGGCTGCGATGAAAACTAGGGCTGTATGCGACGGTGATAATTGGGTAATAAACGGAAGCAAGAAATGGATTTCAAACGCTGGTGAGTCCGAGTTTTACACGGTGCTAGCAAGCACGGATCCAGATTTGGGAGCAAAAGGAATAACTGCATTTATTGTGGAGAAGAGCGATGCTGGTATTTCATTTGGCGCGCACGAGAAGAAAATGGGATTTCGCGGCTCATCCACCAGGGAAGTCTATTTTGACTCAGTTGTAGTTCCAGATGATCGGCGTTTGGGCGAAATTGGTTCCGGATTTACTTTGGCAATGCGAACTCTTGATCACACAAGAATCACAATTGCAGCACAAGCTCTTGGAATTGCTCAAGGTGCGTTTGATGCTGCAGAAAAGTATTCACACGAGAGAATACAGTTTAAGAAACCGATATTTGATTTCCAAGGCATTCAGTTCATGCTTGCCGATATGGCAATGAACATTGCTGCAGCTAGAGAGTTAACATATGCAGCCGCTGTAAAAAGTGAGCGTGGAGAGAAAGACTTAACTTTTTACTCAGCAGCTGCTAAATGTTTTGCGAGTGATACTGCCATGAAAGTGACAACAGATGCTGTTCAGGTTCTTGGGGGATATGGGTACGTAAGTGACTATCCTGTTGAGAGAATGATGCGCGATGCCAAACTTACGCAGATCTATGAAGGAACTAACCAAGTTCAGCGAATCGTGATGGCTCGCCATTTTGGAGATTTGTAATTAGTTAAATCGAAGTACAAGCCCTGGTGTGGCAGCAGCATCAACTTTTTGGTCATGTTCTTCGTGTGGCATTGTTTCGCTAGTGAGCTCCCCATGGTGTATTAGCGCAATCTTCCAAGCACTTAGCCGTGGAAGGGCTCGATCATAAGAACCACCCCCTTGACCCAATCGATATCCATGCGCATCCACATGCAGAGCAGGAATGATTGCTACGCCAATTTTCGATAAGTCGGTAAAGGTGACGCCAATGGGTTCACTTTCACCATTCCATTGGACCCATTCCAAATCTCTATCTGGCAAAAGGCGCGGGACCAAAACGGTACGTCCTTCAGAACGTAGGCGCTCATTGATGTCGCGAGTTTGTGGTTCGACTCCATAAGAAATATACGAAGCGATGTGAGTCACATCGCGAAATTCTGCGCAGTTTAGGATGTGGAGCCACGTGTCATCTTCGGAGAGGGCAAAGCGCTCCTTGCGTTGCCAGCGTAATTCTTTACGCAAATTTGCTTTGGAAATTTTGGAACTCACAGGTTAACTTTATGGGACTTTTCGAAAAAACGAGTTACTTCAAGGAAATTGAGGGACTCTCTGGGTAAGGTTTGAGTATGGAAGCGCAAATCGGAGTGAATGAATTTCTCACACGATTGCTCGCAATTTCAGCCCCACTAGAGTCATTTGATATGCCACTTCTTGACGCACATGGGGCAACCCTCGCAGAAGATATTTACGCCGGAACGAGGCATGTCCTGAAAAAGGGTTCGAGAATTCGTTCCACTCAGATTGGTTTAGCTGCATCAATCGGGCTTGATCGCCTACCAACTAGACCCCACCCTCGCGTAGTCGTGATTTCAGCAGGCGATGATTTGGTCGAACCGGGAAGTCGTCTTCAAGATTCTGAGGATGAATTCGAGACTAATTCGTGGATGCTCACAACTGCGGTTAAAGAGGCTGGCGCAATTGGTTTTCGCGTGCATTCAATCCCAGATAACCATGAGAAATTAAAAACCGTTGTGGAAGACCAGCTTGTTCGTGCTGATTTGATTGTGATAAGCGGAGAAAGTCATGACGAGTCTTTTGATTTAATCACCGCAGTTTTGAGCGAAATGGGAGAAATTACAACAGTTCTTCCAAACATTGCAGAAAGTGGAAGGCATAATTTCGGAACAATTGGCCCAGACAAAACTCCGGTGATCACGCTTCCGGGAGATCCAATTTGCGCCTATTTGTCTGCAGAAATATTTGTAAGACCAATGATTCGTACGATGCTTGGTGCGAGCAATATCCATCGAACGATGCTGAAGGCGCAATTGACCCACGATATTGAATCACCCATTGGAAAGACATCCCTCATTCGGGCCTCACTTGACCAACTCACCACGCTGACGGTTACACCACTAGATGAGCAAGATTCTCTGGCGACGCTCTCTGATGCTCAGGGGCTAATTGCGATTGCGGCAGAATCTCCAGGTGCGCTAAAAGGGGAAATAGTAGATGTCATGGTTCTCGAGCGGGGAGTTTAATGTTTAAGCGACTTCCAGTAATTCGCGATCAAGAACTAACTCTGCGACCCCTTCGTTACAGAGATCGAGATATTTGGAATCAAGTACGACGTGTAAATCATGAATGGCTTAATCCTTGGGAAGCAACCCGTCCAGAAATTGAGAATCAAGGGGCACTCCCGACGTATTTCGAGATGATTCATTATCAAAATCAAGAATCAAAGGCCGGCCGGTCTTTCTCTTTTGGATTGTGGCTTTCTGATGGAGACCAAAATAGATTCATAGGCCAGATCACTCTCGGCGGGATTGTTATGGGTGCATATAGGGGTGGATACATTGGGTATTGGGTGGACCAACGTTATGCCAATCGGGGTTACACCACACGGGCAGTAGTGGCACTTACAAACTACGCATTTACAGAGCTTAAATTGCATCGAATTGAGATCAATCTTCGCCCAGAAAATGAGGCCTCTCGCAAAGTTGCCGAAAAGGCGGGCTATAAATATGAAGGTCTTCGTTCGGGTTACTTGCATATCAACGGGGACTGGCGGGATCACAGCACTTTTGTGAAAGAAAATTTATTAATTTAAAACGGACATAGTGGTCTAAATCCCCATATTTTGGGGCGTGAACAGTTATTTTTTACCCATGGCATCCGGACTCATTTACCTTGTAATCGTGGGTATGTGGGTCGCGTATTTCTTACCTCGGTGGATATCCACTCACGAAGATTCTTCAGGCCGCAGCGGTGAAAAGTTTAAGAGTGCGATGAAAGTTGTCGGGTCGGCGCCAGCATCTTTGCTTCCAGAATTTGAAGAGCCGGCAAAGAAGCGAAAGAAGATTGCCCACCGCAGAACTATTTTTTCAGCACTGACTGCGCTTCTAGCCGGATCGCTCACAATTGCTTTACTTGGATTCATTGCATGGTCCATGTTGTTAATTCCAATTTCTGGATTGGCAATCTACACATTCAATGTTCGCAGGCAAGTTGTGGCAACCCAATTGCGTGAGCGCAGACTTAAAGCACTTGAAAAAGTTACCACCACCCAAGTTCGTATTTCACCAATTGCTTCAGTTGAGTCTAATCAAAATACAGATCATTGGATTCCACTTTCAGAACGAGCTGAGCATTCAGGTGTTGTTGTCATTCCAAAAGATCGCTCTGGTTGGCAACCAGTAAACGTTCCAAAACCAACGTATGTGACTGCAGCAAAAGCAATCGCTCCAAAGAGAGTAATTGATTTGACTGTTCCGGGCTTGTGGAGTGAAGAGCAAGAGTTACTGCAAACGCTATCAATTCCCACGCGCGATGATCTCTTTGATCAAGAACTTGCAGAGGCGGCAGCGCAGTTCGAGGAACGCGCAGCTAACGAATAGGTTTCTCCCTTAGATCCAGGACGGGAACCACATGTGCTGGTACCAGGCACTATAAGAAATTACACTTCCAATATAAAGAGGCAAGAAATACAGAAAAGTAATAGCGACTAATCCCAAGTATGCGTAAGTTGCATACAAGCGGATTTTCGGTATGACGCCATAACTATCCCGCTCAAGAAACTTAGAGAGCGCAAAGACAATTAAGAGCACAACGAATGGCTCAAACGCGATCGCATAAAATGTAAACATCGTGCGTTTTTGAAAGAGAAACCAAGGTAGGTATCCAGCAGCTAGACCCAATAAAATAAGCCCGCTTTGCCATTCACGTCGAACAATCCAATAACCAAAGGTAACAAAGAGTGCAATGAGAGCGCTCCACCACAAAAGTGGAGTTCCAAGGCCCAAAATTTCTTGCGCACAAGATTTGGCGCCGCAATTCTTTGGGGAGGCGTAGAAAAAAGATGTTGGCCGACCCATAATGAGCCAACTCCATGGATTTGCGGAGTATGAATGACCTTCTGTGAGGCCCTTATGAAAATTCCAGATTTCACTTTGATAATGAATAAATGACTTAACAATTGACGGTGACCATTTTCGATCCCAGCCGGTGGAATTTAAGAACCAGCCAAACCATGAGGCCACATATGTGACCCCCGGGATAACGCCAAATTGGATCAGTCTTTTCCAAAGACTTTTCTTAGCGACAGTCAGAATAGGATTTTCAATTTCAAGTGATCTGGTTAATCGATAATCTGAATAGAGAAGAAATGCTCCGAATGCAACCATGTAGTAAATGCCGCTCCATTTAGTTGCGAAAGCAAGACCGAGGGCGAGCCCTGCCAACCACGGCCTTCTCACTAAAATGAGATAAAAAGAAAGAAGAATAAAAAACATGAGGAAGATATCAAGAAGCGCTGTTCGCGAATGCACTAAATGTAACCCGTCAAGCAAAGTGAGGAGGGCGGCAGTACAAGCCAAGTAATAGCTATCAAACAATTTACGTGCAACAAGAAAAATCAACCCAACGGAGATTGCGCCAATAACCGCTGAAGAAAAACGCCATCCAAATTCATTGAATCCAAATATTTTGATTCCAATTCCAATGACCCATTTACCAACGGGAGGATGAACTATGAATTCTCCAGCCCCGCTGTTTTTGAGTTCAACTCCGTGTTGCACAAGGGAGTGGGCATTTTTGGCGTAATAAACTTCATCAAAAACAAATCCCTTTGGTGTTGATAGGTGCCACAGCCGAAGTGCCAGAGCGACGAGCGTAAATCCCAGCGCGGTTAATGAGTCCTTAGCCCGGAGGGAGATTTCGGTCATGTGCACAGCCTAGAGCCTGAGAGAATAAGGCTGTGTTGATATTGGCCGCCGTCCCGCTGGGTAACACTGGCGACGCTTCATTGCGGCTGAAGGAGAGCATCGAAACGGTTGAATTTGTTGCAGCTGAAGATTCGAGGCGATTTACTCGTCTATGCCAAGACTTAGGAATTCGCCACAATGCAAAAGTCATTTCATTCTTCGAGGGCAATGAGGGTGAACGTCTGGAAGGACTCATTGAAATCTTGGAGTCTGGAAAAGATTTGTTAGTAGTCAGCGATGCTGGAACCCCTGGGATAAGTGATCCAGGTTATCGATTGGCGCGGGAAGCCGTCGCTCGAAATATTCGAATCCAAGTTCTTCCTGGACCAAGTGCGGTAACAACAGCGCTTTTGCTCTCAGGACTTCCAAGTGCCACGTTTTGTTTCGACGGTTTTCCACCCCGGACATCTGGGTCTCGATTGTCCTGGTTTGGTGATCGTGCCGAAGAAGAGCGGACAATAATTATTTTTGAAGCGCCTCATCGACTTTTGGAATCCTTGGAAGATATGAAGGTTGCCTTCGGTGGCGATAGAAAGATTGCTGTTTGTCGAGAAATGACAAAGACCTATGAGGAAGTAGCTCGCGGATCGATTGCTGAAATTATTGATTGGGCAAACTCCAAGGAGATACTCGGGGAGATAACCGTTGTCATTGAAGGTTTCAATCCGGATTTGCGCGAATACGGAGATGATGAAATTGTCACCAAAGTATTGGGGCGTGAATCAGCAGGAGAGCTTCGAAAGGAAGCGATTGTGGCTGTTGCAAAGGAATTAGGCGTACCGAAGAGAATAGTCTTCGACATAATGGTTGCGCAGAAGGATAAGATTAGATAATGACCTCACATCCAAAGTCGTTTTACCTCACGACTCCAATTTATTACGTCAACGATGCCCCTCATATCGGGCATGCATACACGACGGTTGCTGGAGATGTATTAACGCGTTGGCATCGCCAAAAAGGGGAGAGCGTCTGGTTTCTCACCGGAACGGACGAGCATGGCCAAAAAGTTTTAAATACCGCGACACAAAACAACGTCGCACCACAAGATTGGTGTGACAAGCTTGTAGAAGGCGCATGGAAGCCAGTCTGGGAAAGCCTCAATATTGCAAATGATGATTTTATTCGCACAACGGAACCGCGCCACATGGATCGCGTTCAACGCTTTCTTTCAGATTTGAAAGATAAAGGTTTTATTTATTCGGGTAAATACGAAGGCCCCTATTGCATTGGTTGTGAAGAGTTTAAATTGCCTGGTGATCTTGTGGATGGAAAGTGCCCAATTCACTCAACTCCGGTTGAAAATGTCAGCGAAGAGAACTGGTTTTTCAAGCTGAGCCATTTCGTTCCCGAACTTATTGAACGATATAAAAACAATCCAGAAGCTTGCGAACCTGCAAGTGCACGAAATGAAGTTCTTGCATTTTTGGAAGGCGGAGTACAAGACCTTTCCATTTCACGTTCTACCTTTGATTGGGGTATTCCAGTTCCTTGGGATACAAAGCAAGTCGTTTACGTCTGGTTTGATGCGCTTTTGAATTATGCAACTGCTGTAGGCGTTGGCGATGATCCTGCATCTGAAGGCGGAAAAAAGTTTGCAGATACTTGGCCATGTGATGTCCATTTAGTGGGTAAGGACATCCTTCGTTTCCACGCTGTAATTTGGCCGGCAATGTTGATGGCAGCCGGACTTCCTGTGCCAAAGAAAGTTTTTGCACATGGTTGGTTGCTTGTTGGTGGAGAGAAAATGAGCAAGAGCAAATTAACTGGCATCGCCCCATCGGATATAACCGATCACTTTGGCGTGGATGCATTCAGGTACTACTTCTTGCGAGCAATTCCATTTGGAACCGACGGATCTTTCTCATGGGAAGATATGGGTGCTCGCTATACGAGTGAGCTTGCAAATGACTTTGGTAATCTGGCTTCACGACTTATCGCAATGATCGAAAAGTATTGCGAAGGTGCGATCCCAGCTATTTCTCATGATGCAAATCTTCAGTCAGCACTCACCGAGACGGTTGCAAAAGCAGATGCCGCAATTTGTGCCCTAGATTTCCAAGGTGGGATAAATGCCATCATGGAATTTTGTAAGCGCGTAAATGGATATGTGACCGAGAAAGAGCCTTGGGTTGTTGCGAAAGATGAATCGCGCACTGAGGAACTAAATGGAATTCTTTATAACACAGCGGAATCAATTAGAGCGCTTGCAGTTCTCCTTCATCCAATCATGCCGTCGACTACAGAAACATTATGGGCAAGTTTGGGAATTAAAACTGACATAGCTGAGCAACATATTTCTGATGTCGCGAATTGGGGTCAATTAGCACCAGGATCGATTGTCACCAAGGGAGCTGTGCTCTTTCCACGTCTTGAAGAAAAGCCGTAATCAGAAATGTCTGATCGCTTCACGCTCGACAAAGAACGCGAAGTTGCACCACTTCCGCAACCCCTCACTTCCCCTTGCATCGATAATCATGCGCACCTTGAATTGATTTCTGAATCTGAGCCAGATTCAGCGGAAATTGAAGCGATTTTGGATGAAGCGCAAAGAGTTGGAATTGATCGAGTTATTCAAGTTGGTTATTCAGCAGTCCAGTCAGCTTGGGGAGTGCGATGCGCAGAAGCGTTTCCAGGAAGAGTCTTGGCCGCTGTAGCACTACATCCAAATGATGCCCCTGTAACAAAAGACTTGGAAGGTGACTTGGCGACTATTGCTGAGCTTGCTAAGCACCCACTTGTGCGCGCAATTGGCGAGACTGGTTTGGATTTCTTCAGAACTGGACCAGAAGGTCAAGAGAAACAGGTTTATTCTTTCAAGCGGCATATTCAAATTTCTAAAGATGTGAATAAGGCACTGATGATTCATGATCGAGATGCGCACCGCGCTGTTCTTGACACTCTAGTTGAGGTTGGTGCGCCAGAGAAAGTTGTCTTCCATTGTTTTTCAGGCGATGCCGAAATGGCGAGAGAGTGTGTGGGCAATGATTATTATTTGTCATTCGCTGGAACAGTCACATTCAAGAATGCTCCACATCTTCGCGAAGCACTGGCTTTGGCCCCTCTGAATCGGATTCTCGTTGAAACCGATTCACCTTTCTTAACGCCAATGCCAAATCGTGGATTGCTTAATACTCCTGCACAAATCCCAAATACTTTACGGCTCATGGCACAGGTTCGCGAGATGGATCTTGATGCATTGTGCGAGGCGATAGTTTTAAATACAACCGCCGTCTATGGTGAGTTTTAGATATGTCGGGTCTCCTAGGCGCAACTGAGATTCGCGAGATTGCCAATCGAATTGGTGTAAATCCAACAAAGAAGCTTGGTCAGAATTTTGTCGTTGATGCAAACACATGCAGAAGGATTGTAAAGAGCGCAGATGTTGCTGAAAGTGATATTGCTTTAGAAATAGGGCCCGGACTCGGTTCCCTGACCTTAGCTTTATTGGAAGCATCTTCGTTTGTCATTGCAATTGAGATAGACCCTCGCCTCGCAAAAGAACTACCGGCTACAGCTGAGCGACATGGATTTGAACCTGCAAATCTAAAAGTTATTACTGCCGACGCAATGAATCTGGAGGCACTTGACCCGGCCCCAACAGTTTTAGTTGCAAATCTCCCGTACAACGTCTCTGTCCCAGTGCTGCTTCGTGCTTTTGAAAAATTGCCAACTCTACGAACCGGTGTTGTGATGGTTCAAAGTGAAGTTGCAGACAGGCTTGTGGCCAAACCTGGCACAAAGAGTTATGGCTCGCCTTCAGTGAAAGCTAGTTGGTGGGGAACGTTAACTTCCGCAGGAAGTGTTTCTCGGAGCATTTTTTGGCCAATCCCGAATGTGGATTCTTCCCTTGTACGTTTTGACCGCCACGAGGTTCCTGGAGATGAAGCTTTGAGATTGAAGACTTTTGCTCTCATTGACCGAGCATTTGCTCAACGCCGCAAGATGTTGAGGGGTGCGCTGTCAGAGTATTTGGGAGCGTCGGCAAGTGCGATTATCGAAAGTGCAGGAGTTGACCCCACTGCGCGCGGGGAAGCCCTTTTGCTCGCCGACTTCATTAAAATCGCACAGGCTCAATAAAAGCAATACGCTATCTAGGTGATTACAAAAGGCGTTGTTGTTCGCGTGCCAGCGAAGGTCAACTTGCAATTATCCGTAGGGCCTTTAGGTGCAGATGGATTCCACGATGTGGTGAGCGTCTTTCAGGCTATTTCAATTTTTGATGATGTAACGGTCCGATATGGAAAAGATGGAACGGGAATAACTCTTTCGGTTTCAGGATCAACGGCGCATGGGGTACCAACGGATTCATCCAATCTGGCATATAAAGCAGCACAACTTATGATTGATCGTTATGACGCTGCTCCAGATCTTGAAATTCATTTAAAGAAAGAGATTCCTGTTGCCGGTGGAATGGCGGGCGGCAGCGCTGATGCGGCTGGGGTCATAGTTGGAATTGACGCGCTCTGTGATTTGTCACTTTCGCGGGATGAAATGGAACGAATTGCTGGAGAGCTTGGGAGCGATGTTCCGTTCTCGATTGCTGGAGGAATTGCTGTAGGTCTTGGGCGTGGAGATCAATTAACCCCTGCTCTTGCGAGAGGCACCTACCACTGGGTTGTTGCTATGTCAGGAAGCGGACTATCCACTCCCGCTGTTTATAGAGAATGTGATCGTCTACGTGAAGGTAGAGAGATAAGTAATCCGCGTACAAGTGATTCGCTATTGCAAGCCTTGAGAGCAGCCGACGCACGTGGGGTTGGGGATTTCCTAACAAATGATCTGCAAGCTGCGGCCTGCTCATTACGTCCAGCACTTCGACTTGTGCTAGATGTGGGCGAGGAATACGACGCTCTTGGTGGAATCGTTTCTGGATCTGGCCCAACTGTTGTGTTTCTTGTTGAAGACGAAGAGCGCGCTCTGGATTTAACTGTTGCCTTAAGTGCCAGCGGGGTTGTATCAAGCGTTTTGAGAGCTTATGGACCTGTTCACGGAGCACGGGTCGTCGAGACTCTCTAGTGATTACTGCTCCCTTTTGCGCGAATCGTCACAATAAGGGAGAATTCAGGTTCCGCCATTGTGTAGTGGCTAGCACATGGGCCTTTGAAGCCCAGGGTCCAGGATCGATACCTGGTGGCGGAGCCAAATCCGCCGGGCGCCACCGCCACCGATAGACTCTGATAACGAGCTTGCTTAACCAGTAAACAGTTGGGAGGCACTTTTGGCTAGTCAGCAAGTTGATCAGCAAAAGGGAATAGACCTTGCAATAGTGCTCGCTGCTGGAGAAGGCACGCGAATGAAGTCTTCACTGGCAAAAGTCCTTCACACAATCGCTGGGAAAACGGTTATCCACCACGTACTGGATGCGGTTACACCTGTTGCAAAGGAATTATCAATTGTTGTTGGAGCCCATCGCGACTCGGTAGAGGCCCACATTTCAGAAATTGCTCCAAGCGCCAAGCGAGTTCACCAGGAAGCGCGAAACGGAACAGGGCATGCAGTCCAGCTTGCGCTCGCCAACACAAATATTTCTGGCTCAGTTCTAGTTGTTGCTGGCGATACACCACTGCTACGAACCTCAACCCTTCAAGAATTTATTGAAGCGCATCTAGAGCTAGAAAGCGTCGCATCGGTACTTACAGCAGTTTTGCCGGATCCCTTTGGATACGGTCGGATAGTTCGTGATGAGTTAGGCGCAATTGTTCGAATTGTTGAAGAACGTGACGCCGATGATGACCAAAAACTTATCGACGAAATAAATACAGGTGTATACATCTTTGATATAGACGCGCTTCGCGAAGCGTCAAATAAGTTGACCGCAGAGAATTCACAAGGGGAGCTATACCTCACCGATGTAATTTCGCTGATCAAAGAATCTGGCAAAGTTTCTGTTGCAATCCAGTCAAATGATTTCACTGAAACCCTTGGCATTAACGATCGATCCCAGCTTGCAGATTGTGCGGGCATTATGCGAGATCGCATTAATGATGAGCACATGCGGAATGGGGTTTCAATTATTGACCCTCTGACAACTTGGATTGATTCAACCGTACAGATTTCAGCAGATGTCACAATTTTGCCCGGTACTGCTCTTCACGGTTCAACAAAGATTGCTTCGGAGGCTCTTATTGGCCCAAGGACCACTCTTACAAATGTAAATGTCGCGCAAGGCGCAGTCATCATTGAATCTCGTGCAACAGATGCCGAAATCGGTGCGGGCGCAAGTGTGGGTCCATTCTCATTTATTCGGCCAGGCACATATTTAGCCGCAGACTCCAAAGTTGGCGCGTACGTTGAAATCAAAAGCTCCACTATTGGCGAAGGCTCAAAAGTGCCGCACCTTACCTATGTGGGAGATGCCACGATTGGTAAAGGCACCAATATTGGCGCTGCCACTATTTTCGTAAATTATGACGGTGTTGAGAAACACCAGACCGTTGTGGGTGACCACGTTCGAGTGGGAAGTGACACTATGCTCGTGGCACCAGTAACCATCGGGGATGGCGCCTATACAGCGGCAGGCTCGATTATTACCGAGGATGTTCCTGCCGGTGCAATCGGAGTTGCTCGTGCCAAGCAGAGAAATGTTTTAGGTTGGGTGCTTCGCCGCAGATCGGGAACGAAATCTGAGCAAGCTGCAAGAGAAGCAGGGGCCACCGATTAAGCCAATAGGAGTAAGGGGATCATCAATGAGCGAACTTCGTCTCTCATCGGAAAAGCGCCTGCGCGTTTTTTCTGGAAGAGGTTATCCGGAGCTAGCAGAAGAGGTCGCATCTGACCTAGGTATTGCAGTTACCCCAACTTCGGCTTATGACTTTGCCAATGGTGAAATATTTGTTCGCTTCGAAGAGAGCGTTCGCGGAAGCGATGCATTTGTCATTCAAAGCCACGCAGCTCCGGTGAATAAGCAAATTATGGAGCAGTTAATTATGGTTGATGCTCTCAAGCGTGCATCTGCAAAGAGAATCACTGTAGTTGCTCCGTTTTATGGATACGCACGACAAGATAAGAAGCATCGTGGACGTGAGCCAATTTCCGCCCGATTGATGGCCGATTTATTTAAGGCTGCTGGCGCCGACCGCCTTATGGTCGTAGACCTTCATACTTCTCAAATTCAAGGCTTCTTCGATGGCCCAGTGGATCATCTATTCGCACTACCGTTGCTCACAAATTACGTGGGAAGCAAAGTAGATCGCAACAATCTCACAATCGTCTCACCAGACTCAGGTCGGGTTCGCGTTGCAGAACGCTGGTCTGATCTCATGGGTGGTTGTCCAATTGCTTTCATTCACAAAACACGTGACCCGCGAGTTCCAAACGAAGCGACTGTCGGCCGAATTGTTGGTGACGTTAAAGGACGCACTGCAGTAGTAATTGACGACATGATCGATACCGCTGGAACGATTGTTAAAGCTGTAGACGCATGTCTTGAGGCAGGTGCTTCAGAAGTTATTGTTGCAGCCACGCACGGAGTTCTCTCTGGTCCAGCATCAGATCGCTTGAAAAACAGCGGTGCAACTGAAGTGGTTATGACAAATACTCTTCCAATTCCAGAAGACCGCCGCTTTGATAAGTTGACTGTCCTTTCAATCGCTCCTCTTCTGGCTCGAGCCATTCGTGAAGTATTCGAGGACGGATCAGTGACAAGTCTCTTTGACGGTCATAGTTAATGAATTCGTCCCACCCAACTCGAGATTTACTCGTTGACACAGTATTAGAATTGCTAAAAAATGAACATTTATCTGAGGTAACAAGTGAAGAAGTACTAGCAAAATCAGGAATATCCAAAGGCTCGCTCTACCATCACTTTGACGATTTTGAAGATTTATTAGAAGTTGCCGAAGTGAAGAGATTTTCATTGCTTGTTGATGCGACCGTTTCTAAACTAACAGAAATCCTTTCGGCAACGAGCAAAGAAGATTTATTTGCTTCTTTGGAAGATTTTAATCGATCCACGTATGGCAAGGATTATAAAAAGATACGTCTTATTCGGTTGAAGGCTGTTACCCATGCTGGCTTGACGGATCGAATGAAGAGTCGTTTAAAAATTGAGCAAGATCGCCTCACAATGGCTGTTGCAGATATGTGTCAGGAAGCGCAATTTCGGGGATGGACTTCTACTAGATTTGCACCAAAAACACTGTCGGTTTTCTTACAGGCATACACTCTTGGTCTTATTGTGAACGACTATACAGATTCTCCAATCGATGAGACTGATTGGCTTTCTCTGCTTCGCACCATTCTTAAAGATGTGATTCTCGCTCAAGATTGAGCTGATTTGCCCTATTGAACGGGGCCAAGATACCCTTCTGCCACGTCACGGCGAGGGATAGTTTTTATCCGTAATCGACGGGTTGCTCTCTAACCGTGCTGTAGTAACTATTCGAAGCACGTAGATATTTAGAGAAAGTAGCAACTCATGGCCGAGATTTCAATCAATGGAACAACGCGCACCAATTTTGGTAAAGGTGCATCCCGTCGCGATCGCAAAGCTGGACTAGTCCCAGCGGTTATTTATGGACACGGCGCAGTTCCACAACACGTATCACTACCTGCAAAAGAGATGGGCACAGCACTTAAGACTTCAAATGTGCTTCTCGACATCAACTTTGATGGAAAGGTAGAACTCACACTTCCAAAGTCAGTCACAAAGCATCCAATCACCGGAATCCTTGAGCACATTGACCTTCTCGTTGTTCGCCGCGGTGAAAAGGTAACTGTTGAAGTTCCAATTCACACAACGGGTGAGCATGATCGTGATGGAATTCTTGAGCACGTAAACAACTCAATTGAAGTTGAAGTTGAAGCAACGTCGATTCCTTCATTCATCGAGCTGAGCATTCAGGGAATGGCTTCAAACACATCTAAGTACGCTGGAGATGTAATTCTTCCTGCAGGCACAAAGCTTGTTTCAGATCCACACATGATCGTCGTTCACTTGTCTGAAAAGTCAACAGCGGCTGAAGAAACTCCTGTTGCGGCTGTTGAAACAGCAGCAACGCCTGCTGCGCCTGCAGCTGAAACCAAGTAATTAGCGAGTCACGATGGCAGATCGCTGGATTGTTTTCGGCCTAGGCAACCCAGGAGATCAGTACGCGTCAACTCGGCATAACGCTGGCCAGATGGTTACAAACTATCTGGCCAGCAGTGTAAAACTTTCTTCACACAAATCTCGTTGCGAAATTGCAGATATTAGAGTTGCAGGCGTGGCAGTCACAATTGCCAAATCAAAGTTATATATGAATGAATCCGGAGCGCCACTCAAGGCACTAGCCGATTTCTACAAAGTGGAAGCAAAGAACATAATCGTTGTTCATGATGAAATTGATATTCCCTTTAACGCTATTCGGGTGAAATTTTCTGGTGGAGACAATGGCCATAATGGCCTCAAAGACATCACGAAACATTTTTCTGGTCCAGATTATTTCCGTGTTCGAATTGGCGTAGGCCGTCCACCAGCCCCTCAGGATCCAGCCGACTACGTGTTAAAACCATTCTCCTCAACAGAGAAGAAAGAGCTAGATGATTTCATAGCGCGGGGCGCACTTGCGGTTGAGCGATTAATCGAAAAAGGTTTAGAACAAACTCAGCAAGAGTTTAATAACTAATTAAAAGTATCAACCAGTGTTGCGAAGACCTGCTGCCACACCGTTAATAGTGAGAAGCAAGGCGCGGTGCAAAGTCGGGTCAGATTCTCCATTTTGACGAACGTGTTCCAGAAGTGAAATCTGCAGCAAGTGGAGCGGGGCGAGGTAGATGTCTCGGACTTGGAGAGTTCGCGCAAGAATCTCTTGGTCGCCGAGAAGTTCTGTTTTCTCTGTAAGGAGCAATATTTCTTGGCGAGTGAGAGCGAATTCTTCCTCAATCGTGGCTAGGAAATGATGAAGGGATGGATCGACAAGTTTCTCAACATACTTGCGAGACATCTTTAGATCTGTTTTTGCCATTGTCATTTCAACGTTTGAAATAAAGGTACTGAAGAAATGCCATTCATTCAGCATATGTTTTAAAGTCTGCGTTTTGCCCGCCTCACGTGCGGCCTTTAGTCCTGAGCCAACACCGAACCAGCCGGGGATTATTTGACGCGATTGTGTCCAACCAAAAACCCAAGGAATCGCACGGAGTGAACCAAGACCACCTGATGCGTCTGGTCGACGGGATGGACGCGAGCCGAGGAAGAGATCACCGAGTTGTTCAACTGGGGTTGATGCATAGAAGTAAGAAGGTAAGTCCTTGTGGTCAATAAGGGATCGATATTTTGCGAAAGAGCTATCACTTACAAGATCCATGCAGCTGTTCCACTTTTGTAAGTCTTCAACACTTTGACGAGCGGCGCGATTGAGAACTGTTGCTTCAAGGGCCGCAGCAAGTGTGAGTTCCACATTCTCGCGAGCAAGTGCTGGGATTGCGTATTTATCGCTAATAACTTCACCTTGTTCGGTCATCTTAATTTGCCCATCAAGAGTTCCCCAAGGAAGAGCTATCAAAGCATCATAAGTTGGGCCGCCGCCGCGACCAACAGAACCACCGCGACCATGGAAGAGTCGAAGTTTCACGCCATGTTTTAGCGCGATATCGCGCAGCTTTCGTTGCGCTTTGTGAATTTCCCATTGCGAAGTTGCGATTCCGGCGTCCTTATTTGAATCAGAATAGCCAAGCATGACTTCTTGAATTTCACCCCGTAGGCGGACAATTTCGCGGTATTCAGGATTGGAGAGAAGAGCATCGAGGATGGTGTCTGCTGCGCGAAGTTCAGCCACGGTTTCCAAAAGGGGAGCAAATCCAACAAGAGCAAATTTATTTTCAGGTTGAATCGAAACAAGTCCAGCAATTTGTGCGAGAAGTACAGGCGCCAAGACATCTTCATGTCCCTTAGTCATAGAAATTATGTATGTCTCTATTACTTCTGGCCCAAATTTTTCTATGAGTTCACGGATTGCAATGAAGGTATTAAGAGTTTTTGAGCCATCGGCATCTAGATGCGAAAGGTCTGGGGTGCTTGGGCGCTTTAGTTCGCTGAGGAGGGTTTCAGAGCGGCTTTCATAGCGATCTCCTAGAATCTGACCAAGAGCGTGATGATGAGCGTCAGAGTGTTCGCGCACATCCATTGTCGCGTGAGTGATTCCAAAGGATGATACAGATCGGATAACTCGCTCAAGAAGTCCTGTAGCGATTGTTTCTCCATTGTGATCTAGCAAGGAGGAGCGCATGAGAGAAAGATCGGTTAGCAATTCTGCTGTGCTGTCGTAGTCACGACCTTCTTCATGCAGGGCACCCACTGCGTGCCGGCGCTGAGTCAAAATTAAACGATGACGAATAGCGGTTGCTTTCAAACGGTAGGGCTCTTCAACATTGAGGCGACGGTAGCGGTCTTCAATTTCCGGCAGACGCTCCAGATCAACTTTGACAGATGCAAGAAGCTGCGGGGAGACCCCAACAATGCGAGTAGAAACTGAAAGTGCCTGACGAAGTTCATCAACAGACTTCAACATTGAGCGGATGAAGTGGCCTGTTTGCAAAGTGATTGCCTTTTTCGTGACTTCTGGTGTGATGTGAGGGTTTCCATCACGGTCGCCGCCAATCCACGTTCCAAAGCTGAATGGGCGTGCGGTCGGAGAAACCTCAATGTTCAAACGCTTTAATTCACGAGCAAAGTCATCGAGAACTTCAGGCATTGTCATTGTAAAGAGATCATCGAGGTAATAAAGCGCATTTGTGGCTTCATCAAGTGGCTCTGGTCTACCGATACGAAGTTCATCTGTTTGCCACAGTAAATCAACTGCTTCTGCAAGACGAATATTTCTCACTGCAGTATCTGGATTGTCTAATAGCTCGGCAATAGTTCCCAATTTGTTGAGGACTGAACGACGCGCTGCTTCCGTTGGGTGAGCTGTAAAAACGGGTCGAACCGAGAAGTTGTTAACCCACTCTTGGATGTTCTCCTGAGTTAATTCATCGCCCGTTTGATGGCTTGCCTCTTGCGCTTGGATAATTTTGTCTACTGCCCGGCTGAGCCATGATCCTCCAGCATTTCTTTGCTCAGAAAGAACGCGTGCGCGGTGTACCTGTTCGGCAACATTCGCCAAATTGAAGTATGTGCTAAATGCTCGTACAAGTTGAATGCTCTCTTCAGAAGAGAGGTTGTCGAGAATTTCTTCGCCGCTGCCTTCGCGTATAGCTTTGCGGACAGCCTCGACCAATTGAAGCAAATCATCTCCAACTTGGCGGACAAGACTCTGGCCGAGGAGGTCACCGAGGCGACGTACATCGCTTCGGAGTTCTGCTCCATCTTCCTGAAGTGTCATAGGGCAATCATTCCAGACGATTAGAATGGTTCTGTACGCATGACCCCCCTTCTTCTAGAAGTGGGGGTTAAAGCCGTTTACATGAAAGGGATGGTCAATGGCGCTCTTAAAAGCGATGTCAGACGTCTTGCCGCCATCTTCTTCCGGCGGTTCTGTTGTCACATCTATTACAGCAGCTCAAGGGTTGATAACGGCTCAGCGCGCAATGGCGCACCCAATATTGATTGTCACTTCATCCTCAAGGCGAGCAGATGAACTTTGCGAAGAGTTGGAAACGTATATCGGCGAGGATAAAGTCATTAATTTTCCGCCGTGGGAAACACTTCCCCATGAAAGATTAAGTCCAAAGAGTGACACGATCGCAGCTCGCTATAAAGCACTTCATGCACTAAGAAATAATAAGGAGTTACGAGTTGTCGTCACTTCCGTGCGCGGACTTATACAACCGATTAACGGAGCCCTTCTGAAAACTGAGCTCATAGCGTTGGAACTTGGTTCAAAAATTTCTATGGAAGCGCTCATAGAGAGACTCTCGTTCTTTGGATTTATGCGAACAGACTTAGTTGAAAAACGTGGAGATTTTGCAGTACGTGGCGGAATCCTCGATTTCTTCCCAGCCGATCAAGAGCACCCGATACGAGTCGATTTCTTCGGAGATGTCGTAGAAGAGATTTCCTTTTTCACAGTTTCAGACCAAAGAACTTTCTCACCCGTAGTGGGCGAATTTATTACTTATCCTTGCCGAGAACTCTTGCTCACGGAGGAAATTAGAAAACGTGCCGGATATCTTGCTCAGGAGTTCCCACAACTTTCTGAGATGTGCAGCAAACTTGCAGAAGGAATTACTGTCGATGGGATGGAATCTCTAACGGCAGCTCTCACCGATGATTTGAAGAATTTGCTCGATTTTCTGCCAACAGATTTTGAAGTAGTTGTCATAGATTCTTCGCGAGTCAATTCGCGCGCAATGGACCTCATTGAAACAAATAAAGAATTTCTAGATGCTTCCTGGTCGAATGCTGCACTTGGAGGTACTGCGCCCATAGACATTTCATCCGAACTTGAATTGGGCGGGTATTACTCAATCCAAACGTTGGAGAACTTTGCTGAGGCTCGGGGAATTGAATGGACGTCAATTAATCCTTACGGCGGTGAACTTGATCTAGTTGTAGGTAAAGAGGAATTCGAAGCCATACCGATCTACGCCGGAAAGATAGCTGTCGCGGTTGAGGAGATCAAGGAGTGGGTAAAAGCGGGTTTTCTAGTAATTTTCACCGCATCAGGCCCCGGAATAATCGATCGGTTTGATCAAATATTTATCGAGGCAGACATACCGACTCGCAAAGTGAAAGGCATTGATAGTCAATTAACTCGTGGCGCTCTCTATCTCACTGTCACTCCGATTGAGCACGGATACATTGCACATTTAGCTAAAACAATCCTCATCACGGAAAAAGATATATCAGGCCAACGGACCTCTAACAAGGATCAGGCACGTATGCCTTCACGGAGGAAGAAAGCGATTGATCCACTTGAATTAAAGAGTGGTGATTACGTTGTTCATGAGCAACACGGAGTTGGTCGTTATATCGAACTTATCCAAAGAACCGCTGGTGGCATTTCACGCGAATACATGGTGATTGAGTACGCCTCTTCAAAGCGAGGGCAACCAGCAGACCGGCTCTTCGTACCTACCGACACATTGGAACAAGTTACCCGTTATGTCGGGGGAGAAGCTCCTACAGTTCATCGGATTGGTGGATCGGATTGGCAGAACGCCAAACGAAAGGCTCGCAAAGCCGTTAAGCAAATTGCCGCAGAATTGATTCAACTTTATGCAGCGCGAATGGCGGCGCCGGGCTTTGCCTTCTCACCAGACACTCCATGGCAGCGAGATTTAGAAGAAGCATTTCCATATGTAGAGACGACAGACCAGCTCTCAACCATTGATGAAGTAAAGCGAGATATGGAAGCGCTCCATCCGATGGATCGCATTGTTTGCGGGGATGTTGGTTACGGAAAGACTGAAATCGCAATCCGTGCGGCTTTCAAAGCAGTACAAGATGGAAAGCAAGTAGCGATTCTGGTTCCAACAACTTTATTGGTTCAGCAGCACCTCACAACTTTCATGAATCGCTATATCGGATTTCCAGTTCGCGTAGCTGGCTTATCAAGGTTCAATACAGCAAAGCAGAGTAAAGAGATTGTGGCTGGATTAGCAGATGGTTCAATAGATATTGCTATTGGTACACACCGCCTCCTTTCTAAAGATATTCAATTCAAGGATTTAGGGCTCGTGATTGTCGATGAGGAGCAGCGCTTTGGAGTGGAACACAAAGAGGAATTAAAAAAGACTCGCACAAATGTCGATGTGCTTTCAATGTCAGCGACACCTATTCCACGCACACTTGAGATGGCTATTACAGGAATTCGTGAGATGTCGAATATCACCACGCCGCCTGAAGAGCGCCATCCCGTACTCACATATGTGGGTTTTTACGATGATAAGCAGGTAACAGCGGCAATCCATCGAGAATTGCTACGAGATGGACAAATTTTCTTCGTGCATAATCGCGTTGATTCAATCGATGCCATGGCGGTACGACTTCATACATTAGTCCCAGAAGCAAGAATTGGTGTTGCGCATGGGCAGATGAGCGAACGAGAACTTGAAGATGTGATCCTAGCCTTTTGGGAGCGCGAATATGATGTTCTCGTCTGCACAACAATTATTGAAAGTGGAATCGATATTCCAAATGCAAATACGTTGATCGTAGACAGGTCAGACACCTTCGGATTGTCACAACTTCATCAGCTTCGTGGTCGAGTAGGACGTGGTCGCGAACGTGCTTATGCATATTTTCTATATTCAGCTGATAAACCATTGACAGAAATTGCGCACGATCGATTGAAAACTATTGCGACAAATACCGATCTTGGATCTGGTATGCAAGTTGCTTTAAAGGATTTGGAAATTCGTGGAGCTGGAAATTTGCTGGGAGGCGAACAGTCTGGCCACATCGCTGAAGTTGGATTTGATTTGTACATGCGCATGGTTGGTGAAGCTGTAGAAGATTTCAAAACTGGAATTATTGATACTGAGGTGCGCGTTCGTGATTGCAAAGTGGAACTCCCAGTCACTGCTCATTTACCCGTGGAATATGTTCCCTCTGAACGCTTGAGACTTGATCTTTATCGCCGAATGGCTGACACACATACTGGGGCGGATTTGGACGCTATCGTTGAAGAACTTGTAGATCGGTTTGGAGAGTTGCCTGATCCAGCCAAGAATTTAATTGCGGTGGCGCGCATAAGGGGATTCGCGAAGAGTTTGGGGCTGACCGAGGTGGTTTTACAGGGCAAGTACCTGAAATTAGCCCCTATCGAATTGGCCGAGTCCGCGCAGGTGAGAACCATGCGTGTATTCCCAGGAACCCTCATTAAGCCAGCCACAAAATCGGTCATGGTGGCGAAAGGCACGCCTTTGAACCTGCAACTCAACTCGCCTGCAGATACGGATGTAGGGGATACTTCAACCCTGTCATGGGCCCTAGATGTGCTCAAGACTCTCTTTAATAAGTGAAACGGAGCTTGAATTGAAAAAGGTTTTTACTACCAGCAAGAAGATGACCGCGGCTGTCACGGCCGGATTGTTGGCTCTGCTTTCTGCGTGCACCCCAATTAATTCAGCTGCAACGGTTGGAAATACAACAATCTCGATCGATAAAGTTCAAAAGACAGTTGATGAGATGCTTTCTGAGCGCACAAAAGTAACCACAACCGGAATGACGCTAGATACCGGTGAAGTACTTAATCGAAATCAAGTAACTTTTTTTGTGATTTCGGAGTTGCTCTATCAACTTGGCACTTCACACAAAATTAAAGTGACAGAACAAGAGGTCACCGATGAGATTAAGAAGATAACAACTCAGGTTGGTGGCTCAGCCAAACTACCTGCAGCGTTGGTAAATGCTGGAATCGCGCCTCAAAACATTCGCGAATATTTCCGCACATATTTGATGTCGGCCAAAATAAGCAACGCACTTCTTTCAAGTGGGGTCGCTTCTGCAGAAGTTTCTACGGCAGTTCAAAAATTGGTTGCCGATGAAGCCGATAAGTTAAAGGTAAGCATTAACCCTCGCTACGGCACGTGGGATTCTGCAAATGCAACAATTGTGGCAGGAAAGCTAGCCGCAGGTTCGGTTAAAAAGTAACTTCAGTGGCCGAATCACAATTGGAGCGCCTTCGCGCGACAATGGATAAATTGCGTTCCCCGGGCGGTTGTCCTTGGGATGCTGAACAAACCCACGAAACACTGTTGAAGTATCTCTTAGAGGAATCTTACGAATTCATCGATGCAGTCGAAAAGGGCGATCGAGTAGAAATGCGCGAAGAGCTTGGAGATGTACTCTTACAAGTTTTCTTCCATGCTCGAATGGCCGAAGAATCTGGAAGTCAACCATTTGGAATTGAAGATGTAGCAGAAGGCGTGGCAGATAAATTGATTCGCCGCCACCCTCACGTATTCGGTGATGTTGTGGCTACGACGAGCGCTGATGTACTTGAGAATTGGGAAGCAATTAAGAAGGAAGAAAAAGGCCGCACTTCGGCCACGGATGGCGTTCCCATGGGCCAGCCAGCCCTTCCTCTTGCAGCCAAGGTTCTTTATCGCGCGGAGAAATACGGTTATGAAATTCCAATTGAGCATCAAGCCAATCTGGACACTCATCTTTCACAAGAGAGTGCGGGGCGTCTTCTTCTAGGTCTGATAGATCAAATTCAGGCTCTCGGGATTGACCCTGAGGCGGCTCTTCGCGCTGCGACGAAGGAGTACATCGCCAAGATTCACGCTCACGAGGCGAACTCTGTAACACGATAAGATTCGCACTAGATTCTTAATAGATTTGAAGGAAAGTTCATACCAACGACGGTGCCCCGAACTGGAAACACAATAAATAGAAGGAGACCCTTGTGGCCTTAATTGATACCGTACACGCTCGCGAAATTCTCGATTCACGTGGAAATCCAACCGTTGAAGTTGAAGTAGTTCTCGAAGATGGAAATACCGCACGCGCCGCAGTACCAAGTGGCGCTTCGACAGGCGCGTTTGAAGCAGCTGAACTCCGTGATGGTGGCAAACGTTATTTGGGTAAGGGCGTCGAGAAGGCTGTTGATTTTGTTAACGACAAGATTGCTCCTTCAGTCGTAGGTTTTGATGCACAAGACCAGCGACTAGTTGATCAAGAAATGATTGATCTTGATGGAACCGAGAACAAGAGCAAGCTAGGTGCAAACGCTATTCTCGGTGTTTCACTTGCAGTTGCTCGCGCAGCCGCTGAAAGCGCAGATCTTTCATTCTTCCGTTATATCGGCGGGCCAACAGCCCACACATTGCCAGTTCCAATGATGAACATTCTTAACGGTGGAGCGCACGCTGACACAAACGTAGATGTTCAAGAATTTATGGTTGCACCAATTGGCGCAGAAACTTTTAAGGAATCACTTCGATGGGGCGCTGAGATTTACCACAGCCTCAAGTCTGTTCTAAAGAAGCGCGGACTTGCAACATCAATCGGCGATGAGGGTGGATTCGCTCCAAACCTTGAAAGTAATCGCGCAGCACTTGACCTAATTCTCGAGGCAATCACATTGGCTGGATTCAAGCCTGGCAAAGATGTTGCACTTGCAATGGATGTTGCGGCTACCGAGTTCCATGACAATGGAAAATACGATTTCGAAGGACATAAGTCTTCCTCTGACGAAATGATCGCTTACTACGCTGACCTAGTTAAGTCCTATCCAATTGTTTCAATCGAAGACCCACTCAGTGAAGATGACTGGGAAGGTTGGGCGAAGATGACGGCTGAACTTGGAAACAAGATTCAAATTGTTGGAGATGATCTTTTCGTTACGAATCCAAAGCGCCTAGCCCGCGGTATTGAGGCTCACACAGCGAATGCTCTTCTCGTCAAGGTTAACCAAATTGGAACTTTGACCGAGACAATTGACGCTGTTTCACTGGCACACCGCGCTGGATATCGTTCGATGATGTCTCACCGATCTGGTGAAACTGAAGATACAACGATTGCAGATCTCGCTGTTGCTCTTGAGTGCGGCCAAATTAAGACTGGAGCGCCTGCTCGTTCAGAGCGCGTCGCTAAGTACAACCAACTTCTACGTATCGAAGAAGAGCTTGCAGATTCTGCTTTCTATGCAGGTCGCTCAGCTTTTCCTCGCTTCAACGGCTAATTTAAGGTTATGACAAAGGGAGGGAGAACGCTCGCGGTTGCGACTGTTCTCCTTCTTCTTGGCATCACACTTGCACCTCCCCTTCAGAGATACTTCACTCAACGCGCACAAATAAATGCGTTGAACGCCCAGCTTCACGACAGCCAAGGGACTTTACAAAAGGCAGCACAAGATTTGGCAAAATGGGATGATCCAGCCTTCGTTGCTGCGCAAGCACGTTCGCGCCTTCATTATGTTTATCCGGGTGAGCGCCAATACATTGTTCTAGGAGCTCCAGATTCGATCACGAAAGAACCCAATGCTCCTGCAGCGCCTATCGCTGACAACATTCCAACAGGGTTGCCTTGGTATAACAAAGTTGTTGCATCGATTACAACTACAAATTTGATGCAGAAGCCATGAGCGAAAAACCAACTCAGGAAGATCTGGATGCAATCAAAATCCAGCTAGGGCGCACGCCTCGCGATGTTCACGCGATTGCTTATCGCTGCCCCTGTGGCAAACCTGCTGTTGTTGAAACGCCACCACGACTTTCAGACGGAACTCCATTTCCAACTTTTTACTATGCAACGTGTCCACGTTTAACTGGGGCTATTTCCACGCTTGAAACAACGGGGATGATGATGGAAATGCAAGATCGTCTTGCAACCGATAATGATTTAGCAGGAGCGTACTTGGCCGCCCATGATGACTACATCGCAGCTCGTAATGCATTAGGAATAGATGTTCCTGAAGTCGAAGGAATTAGTGCCGGAGGAATGCCTTCGCGAGTTAAGTGTCTACATTCCCTTGTCGCACACTCACTTGGAGCTGGCCCGGGCGTTAATCCTTTTGGTGATGAAGCTCTTGCCGCCCTTCCAAAATGGTGGTTGGAGAACCCATGCGAGTAGCAGCCATCGATTGCGGAACAAACTCGCTACGTCTTTTAATTGCTGATGTGGCAGGCACAACTTTCCGCGAAGTTCAGCGTGAAATGGAAGTTGTTCGTCTTGGTCAAGGAGTCGATAGGACGGGCCAATTTGATCCCGAAGCAATCGCACGAACTCTCGCCGTCACCCAGAAATATGCAGAAATTATTCGGAGCAAAGGCGTTGAGAAGATTCGTTTCTGCGCGACGAGTGCAACCCGCGATGCCTCTAATCGACAAATATTTATTGATGGTGTGAAAGATATTCTTGGAATTGAACCCGAAGTTATTCCAGGAACTGAAGAGGCTGCGCTCTCGTTTAGAGGCGCCACACAAGAACTACATCAGGCAGATGGCCCATTTTTAGTGGTCGATATTGGCGGAGGTTCTACTGAATTCGTTCTCGGAACTGAGAAAGTTGACGTAGCGAAGAGTGTAAATATTGGATGCGTCCGGATGTCGGAGCGCCATCTCAATTCGCAACCTCCAAAGCAGGCCCAAATCGAGGCCGCAATCATTGATATTGATACGGCTATCAACGAGGCTGGGGCTAGCGTTCCGTTTAGTAAAGCCAGCACCCTCATTGCAGTTGCGGGAACAGCAACGACGGTGGCTGCGGCAGCGCTAGGACTCTCAGACTACGATCGTTATGCCATTCACCTTTCGAGAATTTCTGCTGAAAAAGTGCACGAAGTCGCTGCCATGTTTCAGTCCATGAGCCGCGAAGAAATTGCAGCTTTGGGATATATGCATCCGGGTCGTGTCGATGTAATCACTTCAGGAGCACTTGTTCTATCCCGGGTGATGTCTTTGACGGGCGCGAGTGAATTTGTTGCATCTGAATCAGACATCCTTGATGGAATGGCTTGGGGTCTTGCACTTTAAGTCACTGCCTTTGCTTGATAAGGCGGTAGTGAAATGTACAGATTGCCCGCGCTTGGTTGAATGGCGCGAAGAAGTGGCCATCACGAAACGCAAAGCCTACGAAAATGAAAAGTACTGGGGCAAACCAGTGCCCGGTTTCGGTCCCGAAGATGCCCAAATACTGATTGTTGGCCTAGCGCCTGGTGCACATGGGGCTAATAGGACTGGAAGGATCTTTACTGGAGATAGTTCAGGGGATTGGCTTTATCGATCTCTATATAAAGCGGGACTTGCGAAAATCCCAACAAGCACCGCTCGTGAGGATGGACAAGAACTCATTAACACAAGAATCACATGTGCCGTGCATTGCGCGCCACCAGATAACAAGCCAAGCACAGAAGAAAAACATGAGTGCAACAAATATCTCGTCGAGGAGATTCACCTCATGATGCCGACCGTAAGAGTCTTTGTTGCACTTGGAAACCTTGCATGGAATTCTCTCTTCGCAACACTTTCTGCGCTCGGCGAAGATCTTCCAAAACCTCGTCTCAAATTTGGCCACGGTGTGAAAACCACGTTTACGGGATCTGATGGGATTAAGAGATATTTACTCGCAAGTTATCACCCAAGTCAGCAGAACACATTCACGGGAAAACTGACGCACGAGCAACTCGATAAAATCATGATGTCTGCATTGAAACTTGTTAAGTAGCACCTCTACTTCACCCCACTAATCACCCGGATTCTCACAACATAAATTCTCACCCGCAGATTCACCTTGATTTCGCTGTACACGGATGTCTCACGGAATTAAAGTCTCGTATCATGAATGGTAATGAACTAATGAGAGTCGTCCTTGATACGACTGAGTGGGGAAGTTCATTAACAAGAATTGTTTCTCGCTGGAAAAAAGAAGCTTCCGCTTTAAAAGTCTCTCAAGATATTCCAGACTGGTTGGACAGGTTTAATTCTTGCGATCCGTGGCAATACGTTCACATGGCAAACATTGTTTTATTGATTAACTCAAATAAAGATTTTGGCTCGAGAAGTTTCAGTCGAAAAATTTCCGCCGATCGGGAAGCCGCCAAAGCTTATGCATTATTGACGGCCGAGATTGCACTTGATTATTCATTGAGTGAAAAAGAATGGGTTTTTTCAATCCATGAGCAAATGCTGAGTCTGGGAAGTGAATTTCTTCGAGGGAGAGCATCAGGGCAGTGGGCATTTCTTACATGGGATGATTTTGCAAAGCTGAATTGTGACGATTTGGGTGCTAATTTAGAAGTT